>Ga0209409_1003107_pt1 | contig 11238 bp, 10 predicted proteins | sample AD_JPNMR1_MetaG_FD_184424 | JGI IMG/M metagenome (GOLD analysis project Ga0209409, IMG submission 184424) | Active sludge microbial communities of municipal wastewater-treating anaerobic digesters from Japan - AD_JPNMR1_MetaG (SPAdes) (version 2) | ecosystem: Engineered > Bioreactor > Anaerobic...
CAGAGAGCCATTATGAGCTTATACATCATTCAGATAGAGGATTGCAATATTGTGATCATAGATATGTAAAATTATTGACAGATAATAACATAAAAATAAGTATGACAGAGACAGGAGATCCATTAGATAATGCGATAGCAGAGAGAACTAATGGAATAATAAAAGGAGAATATTTAGAATATAAAAAGATAAACACGATAAAAGAAGCTAAAGCATACTTGTCTAGAGCAGTTTACTTATATAATAATGAGAGACCACATAATAGTATAGGAAATCTTTATCCAAATGATGTTCATCAAAATAATATAAAAGTAAAAAAATTATGGAAAAATTACAAAAAACATTATATATTTGCAAATTAGTTTTTAAATCAGTATTAATGCATAATGCATTGATTATTTATCGTAATATTAACCTGACAACTTATTTCAGGACGAGACAAATCTACTCTTTGTTATTCGACCTGAAGGTCGAATATAATTGGGCGTATGGTAATACGCCCCTACAAAGCGTTTTTTGGAGATAATACCTCTTTTTATATTATTTTGCTATCTAACTCTCACTTCAATTAACCACGACCTTTAGGTCGTGGACCTAATAAATATGTTGATTGGGCTTTAGCCCTGATATTTATCTATTATCTTATTCTTTTTTGGGGTTTGTTGCTAAAATGTGGTAGATAAAAGAAATTTCTCTATGCAATTTGGTTGTAGCATTTTTCCGCTGTTATATTACCAAACCAAAGGAAAGGAAAATAAGACGAAGGCTTCCGCAGAGTCGGGGTTGTATGGACACATGGAGACCGCCTCTTTGGTTCTTGACATAGAGATTACTCATCGTCTTTCAATGTTGAAACTAAATCTCTAATGCTTTTAAACCTATATTTCTCGAAATCTTCTTGGTCTATTCGTTTGAAAGACCATTTAGTCTTTGTTAATTTAGTAGCATCTTCACACCAAAATTTTATTCGTTGGTCTTTATATTTAACATCTATATCTTCCCTGCCTTTAGTTTCAACTATCCAACATTCATTATTATCTGTCAATATGACGAAATCAGGATAGTATAGCCTAAGATTTCCATCTGAATCTCTATATTCCACATAGAAACCTATCTTTGGAACAATCTTAGAAAACGCATCCACATCTTTGGCTCTTTCTAAGAATTTGACAAAATCTAACTCAAAATTATTATCGCAAGGAACAAAGTTGAATATAGATTTATAGGCTGGATAGAGAATTTTTGAAGAAACAAAGGGGCTTGTGTCTGAAAGTTTAATAAAATCTACCTTTTCTGGCTCTCTTTCAACGAAAGTCCTATCTTTGAACGATTTTACAAACAAATTTATTAACTGCTCCTGAACCTCATTAGAACATAGTTTATAAAGAACTCTTGGGTCATCAAGGTCAACCTTTTCACAGAATAGTTTTTCTGTAACGTATTTTTTCATAAGAGGATGAAAAGTAGCGAAGGCTCCAACGATTTTTAATTGTTTGAGTATCTGATCAGTATAATAAGCAATAACACTTTTTGAGTTTTTAGGTACAGGTAAATTCCATTTTCTTTTTATAACTTCCATTTCTTTTAGCATATCTATGGCTATATATTCCGTTTCTGAGATTTTGCTTTCTAAAGGTATAGCGAGTGATGGCAATTTATCAATTTCACCTTCATCTAAAGGAAATTCTCTTATGGAAATCCTCGGAGAGAGAATTGGAATCTCAATGTCTTTGTCTAGTTTGTTTTCATCCACAAATATTGGTATCAGATTAGGTGATTTTTCAGTATCAAATTCAGGAAATACAATACCTTCTTGGTCTTCTAATTCTGTAAGAATATCTATCAAGCCCGGAGGTCCAATAACTTCAAGGACATTTATTGCCTCCTCAACATTTGCATCTTCTTCTGGGAACATTTTTCTTAAACCTCTACCTATAACCTGTTCTGGGAGCACCTTTCTTTGGGAAGTATAAGACCTAAGTCCCACAATTACATTCACATTTTTAACATCCCAACCTTCATTTAGCATCAGTGTGCTTACTATTGCTTCATAAGGATTTTTCTCGGGGTCGGAGTCATCAATAGTTTTAGCAAAATCTCTTGCTTTGAGTAAATCTGCTTTTTTTACTTCACCAGTGCTGTCTGTATGGATCAGGAGAACTTTACCCTTCAAGTCGGGAATTGAATTGACATATTCAAATATTTCATCTGCTTCTTTGTTTTCTGGACATTGAAAAAACAATATAGGCTTTTTAGATAAGCGTTTCAGTTTATCTTTGTATTCCCTCCATCTTCTTATTCCTGCATCAATCCATGCCCCATATCTATCATCTGCTTTATCAGATGGTTTCTCCTCAGCATCTTTTACTATCCCTTTTAGTGGTAATTTCACAATATTCATTTCAATAGCTTCTTTCAGTGAAAAATCAACAATAATCCAAGAGAATAAGGCTCCTGTTTCCTTTTTTGGTGTGGCGGTAAAGTCAAGTTCCATATTGATGCCTTTGAAATACCGAGTTGCTAGATTCTTATGGAGTTCTAAAAGTATATTTTTCCATGCTTTTTCAAAACTGTAGATATGATGAGCTTCGTCTTTTAAAATCATAATGTTAGGGCAAGATGTCAGAACATCCTTTATTCTGTTCTCTTGGTATATGTCTTGCCTCTTCACATTCTCCAGAACAAGAATATCATCTACATATTCTTCAACTTCCTCCTTTTTGTTCTTTCTTTCTTCCAATTGCTGAATATTGGTTAAAAACAAAACACTTTCGGGAATGATATGAATCGGCTCATCTTTAAGTATTACTTTCAGGTCAAATTCTTCTTGCCACTCTGGGGGGATAAGTGGCAATTTTCTAAAAATATTGCCATCATTGAAATCTTTTGCCAATCTGTCATAAATAACATTTTTCTCGCCTGCTATGAGCAGAAATTTTGAGGTATAATCATCTTTGTTCTCTTTTTTATGATTAAAGTATTGCCAGACGATGCTCAGCGCCATCACAAAGGTCTTACCTGTACCTGTTGCCATTTTAAAAGCGTATAGTGGATACTGGTCAAGGGACGGGTCATAGTCTTGCAGGTGGCCAGTTCCGAAGTCTCTTGCCATATCTATGAAATTACGCTTCTTCATTACTTCATAAACATAAATCAAAGTTTCAATAGCTTCCCTTTGGCAAAACCAAAATTCAAAAGGCTCTTTATTTACGTTGTGATCTTCTTTAAACCAGAATTGCAAGAGTCTTTTTGTAGTAGGCGTAACCTTAGGATAATCCTGTTCTCGCCAGGAGTATACTGCCTTGCGAAGCTCATTTACTAAATACGCCTTACTCTGGTATCTTTTGTCTGGATGTAAAATTTCAGTTGGTCTCATTTTAATCTTTCTTTTAAAATCTTATTTGTATCTGCTCCAAATACATCGACCACTTTTACCATTATCTGATATTCTCTTTCTTCTTCAAAACATCCTTCGTTTGAAAGTACTTGGTTCGGATATAAGGAGTTAAACATCTTCATAAATTTATTCCTAAGTTATCCAAAATTTTTTTTGTTTTTATTAACACTCTTTGAGCTATCTTAAAATCAATTGTTTCATCTTCATCATAGTCAGAATAATTCCTATTTCTTCTCAGATCATCAAGATATTTACCAACAATTTTTTCATTTTTATCATAAGAATTTTTGTATTTGTTTATGATAATCCAATGAATATTTTCGCCTTTTTTCAGTTTATAATTTTTAAACCCCTTCTTATTTCTTGAAATACAAAACACACCATAATAAGCTCTACTAATTGCTGAGCGTAAACTTGCTTCATCATGATGATTCATAAGATTTTCTGCCAATCTAACGAAATCTTTCCAATCAAAGTTCATAACGGTTCTTCTGTAAAATTTAATCTTCCGCTGACTTTATCTAATATACTCGCAAACCATTCTTCAAAAAGTTGATTTTCAAGATTAACCGCTTCTTCTGGGGAATATTGTGTTTTTATCAAAATAAACAATTCATCCCATTCTTCTTCTGGGTCATGGTAAAGTTCAAGGTAAATAGGAACTTGTCCAAAAACTTTATAAATATGTTTTTGAGCATCTAGAAGGATTTGAATCAGGTCATAATTAGATATTAAAAACATCTTTATTTCTTTGGAATTTTTAAAAATATAAATATTTTCTATATAATCAATCATATTTGAGCGAGAGCGATAAACTGAATTCTCTTCATTATCAGATGTCCCTGGTATAGGATAAATGACATTTTCAAATGTAACAGAAACCCCTGGTGGAATCATCATCAAATCGGAACTACTAAATTTTGATAGCTGTATCATAATTTTACCTCCTTAAAAATCTCTCTGGCTTTATTTGTAATGGATGACTCAAACGCATTTTCAACCCTCTCATGAGCTTTGTCTAACCATTCTGAAATTTGCTCGAAAGATATATATTCGGGGACAACCATTGCATAATCAATGTCTAACAAAATAGAAATTATATCTGGTTTTTTAGGAGTGAAACTGCTCAATGTTAATATAAGATTCTCATTTCCTTCTTCGTATGGAAATTCCACTCTTGTTAAAAAAGGGCCATGGAGTTGTGACATATTTCCCGGGATAAAAGGATAATATTGGAAATAGTCTTTTATCTCTATATCAGTCTTTTCAAATTCTATGATATTTATATATCGCAGTCCTACTCTCCTAAACCCTTTTGGGTTAACAATTTCTTTATACACCCTAAAGCCTTCCATAATCATAGGCTTGAATTTATTCCATGTTGGATATGGCTTTAATTGATTAACAGCAAGAAGGTCTGGAGCAACCTGAATCAAAGCTGTCTTATCTTTATTGTAAAATTGAACACGCGGTAATGCAGGTTCTACTATGTGCTCAAGCCCTTTCTCAGTTGCTTTAAATTCAACGTCTATTCCAATTTGTTGCTTTCTGTCTGGAAATTCATCCTTTAATTTCTCGTATATCAATCCTGGTATAGTTAAATCCCATGGTTGATTAGGTATAAAATTAAATTCACATAGTGTTTCTACCACTGGTGGATTCTTATATTTCTTTCCCATTATTTACCTCCAATCTTTATTTTTAAAATTTTATTCGTATCATTTCCAAACACATCGACTAGTTTAGTAGTGAGTAGTGAGTATATAGGGATTAGGGGATAAATCGTCTTTTGCCATATTATCAAATTCTCAAAACTCTTTACCTGCCCCCTATCTACTGTATTCTCGCTACTAGCTTTAGTAGTGAGTAGTGAGTATATAGGGATTAGGGGATAAATCATATCTTGCCACACTATCAAATTCTCAAAACTCTTTACTTGCTCCCTATATACTGTATTCTCGCTACTATCTACTGTTTTTTCTTTCATACCCTCACCTTGATTATTTTATTTGTATCATTTCCAAAGACATCGACTACTTTCACCATTATTTGCTTTTCAGTTTTTCCTGGCTTCTCACCACTCTTTAGTGTATACTGATACTTTACAGTATAATCTACTTTTGGATTCTTCATTACTCTGAAGCTCTGCCACTGGTTATGGAATGTATCACCATCGTAATCCCAGTCTATCGCCCAATAATCTATGAGTTCCCTTGGATCATTAACCTTGCTAGCAATCTCTGCGAGTTCAGCAGTTGGTGTAACTTGAAAATCAGTAATTTTCAAAGTTACTTCTTTCCCTTTCACATCTATTTCAATTTCTAAGTATGCAACTTCTGGGAATTTTATATATTTTGTCAACTCTTTTTCTATCACCTGATCCGGAATTTTCAATAACTGTATATCAAAGCCGACAAGTGAAGATTTTATTTCATTAACAGATGGTATCTGGACGAGTTTCAAATCAACACCGTCATTTTTTGCAAAAGCTTTAGCAAGCTCATTAATTTCATAACTCCATTCCCATCCCAAGACATCGGCTTTATAGAAATTGTTAGCTCTACACTCAACAACCACTTTTTCTATCTCTTCCCTTGTAACAGGTGCATTCAAAGGGCCAATATGAACTGCTCTATCTCCTTTTCTGCCATGCAAGTATCTAAAACCTGTTAAAGGTTGAGCCTGATAGAGCTTAAGCATAAAAGCAAGATATTCATCCTGTCTTTCCTGCCAGTAAACAGTTTCGTAGTTTCCTATATTCCAGAGTTCAAATGGTCTGGCTGGCTTTCCATATTTTTTATCGCTCATAATTCTGTTCCTCTTTTTATAATATCAACATAATCTTTAAAAATATATTTCCTATATCTTTGTTTACCTGTTATTTCATGTAAGATTCCTATCTTCACAAAACTTTTGATTAGTTCATTGGCGGTATCTTTATGAACTTTTAATTTGGATACAACATCATTTACTTCAACCAAGGGTTTATCAAAAAGAATTTCCAAAAGTTTTACAGCATAGATGCTTGAAGCAGAATTTTCATAAAGCTTATAAATAATTTTATCTTTTAGTTTAATAATTTCTCCTGCTGTATTTGCTGATTCTTGTGATGTCTCATACACTCCCTTGAGGAAGAATTTTATCCATTCCCTCCATAAACCTTCCTTGCGAATTTTCATTAACAAGTCATAATATACTTCTCTATTTTTTTTAAGATAAAAACTTAAATACAAAAGTGGGTTAGACAATAAATTTTTCCAATAAAGATAAAAAGTTATCAAGAGCCTTCCTATTCTGCCGTTTCCATCTAAAAACGGATGAATAGTTTCAAATTGATAATGTATTAGGGATATCTTAATTAAAGGTGGAATATTATCTTTTTGGTGAATAAAGTTTTCCAGATCACCCATTAAACTTATGACCATATTCGGAGGAGGAGGAACGAAAATTGCTTCTGATAAACCTGCGCCTACTGGACCAATCCAGTTTTGAGTTGTCCGAAATTCGCCAGGATTTTTTGTTGCCCCTCTTGTTTTTTCCAGCAGAATTTTATGAACTTCTTTTATCAACCTCAAAGACATCGGTAGTGTTTTCAACCGCTCAATGCCATAATCTAGTGCATTCACATAGTTTATAACTTCTTTTATATCGTATATATTTTCCTTAGGAACTAAATTGGCCTCAAACTCAAGAACACCCTCTAAAGATGCTTGCGTGCCTTCAATCTGTGAACTTAAAATGGCTTCCTTTTTCACATACATTGCAATAAAAAGGTCAGGATTAGGTAAAACAGTAACGATTCCATCAAGTCTTGCAAGGGCTCTATCTGCCTCAGAAAGTAGATTTAATAATTCATCATCAAATTTTATTGGAGATCTATGGGGTAAAGGCTCAGGAATGAATGCCTTATATCCTTGAGGTTGTAAAACAAATCTTCCTACTTTTTCACTCATAAGTTGTATACCTCCGTCTTAAAATTTAAAAAAAAATCTAAGGTGGAAATTTCCGACTTAGATAAGGAGCAATATCTGTAAATCGGATAAAACCGTCTTAAAATAGAGTTTTTCAAAAATTTAAAAAGTTTATTCATTTACTAGCAAATCCTTTGAGTTGTTAATATCTAAAAGCCTTTTTCTTGTAACCTGAATAGCAAACTTAGATAAATCAGAACCTATCCAACGTCTGCCAAGTTTTTCTGCAACTGCTAAGGTTGTGCCTGAGCCACAGAAGAAGTCTGCTACAATGTCACCGGGGTTGGAAGAGGCAAGGATGATGCGTTTTAAGAGAGCTTCGGGCTTTTGAGTGGCGAAAGGTAACCGTTCTTGTGCTTGTGAATTTATTATAGGTATATCCCATACATTGTCTACCATATCACCAAGCATTTCATCTAAGTATTGTTTTCTTCTGAAGTTTCCTGCTTTTGTCTTGAAAATATAACCTTTATCTTTGAGTTCTTTAAATTTATCTGGAGTTATTTCACCGACATTCTGATCAACCCATAGCCGTCCATCTGGGTCTTTTCTTGCTCTATCTAATAGATATTTCTTTAAAGAAGAATATTGAGGAATGAAAATAAAGTCAGCCTGATTTTTAGCATAATTTAACACTAAATCATGTTTTCTCGGAAACGTAGACTTTATGGGACTCGGACCGCCATAATACCAAATGATTTCATTGATAAAATTCTCATATCCAAAAATCTCATCCATCATCACCTTAACATAATGTCCCACATGCCAGTCTAAATGTACATAAATAGAGCCATTCTCAGCCAACAAATCTCTCATCAAAATCAACCTCTCATACATATATTTTAGATAAGAGGCAATGCCTCCACTCCATGTATCCTTGTAAGCCCGCTCTTCTATGATAGAAGGTTCTTTCTCTATTTGCTCATCTCCGAGTTTTGTTCTTATTGTAAAGTCAGAGCCTGTGAAAAACGGTGGGTCTATGTAAATGAGATTAATTTTACCAGCCCAGCCTTGCTTTATGAGCGATGACATCACGAGTTTGTTATCGCCCCAGATGAGCATGTTCTTCCAATCCTTCGGATAATCCTTTGGCCATTCGTCTTCAGGAAAAACCCAGGCAGTTTTGTCACCCTTAATTCGTGGTTCGTTTATAGTCTCAACTTTCTGAAGCACAAGATTTGGCTTTTCTATTGGCATTTTCTTTCCAAGATCTATTTTATCATATTTTTGATGCCAGATGAGCTCTACATATTTTTTGTTTTCAGTCATGTTTTTTATCTAATTTCTTATTTTTTTATTTTATAGTTTCATATGCAAATTTATATTATTTTTTTTGAAGTATTAAAAATTTTTTTTTATTCGTGTTCATTTATATTTATTTGTGGATTAATACCTACAATCGGACAGTTAACAGTTAAATAATTAACCACAAAGTTCTCAAAGAAAGCACGAAGAACACAGAGAATGATAGAAATTAATTGTCTGAACCATGATTTGTGGGATTAAAGGATTTTGGGATAATCATATGGTAATCTGCGATTCTGACTTTATAAGGGCTAAAGCCCATACATCTCTCTATGATAATAGTAGCGAGTATATAGGAGAAAGTAGTGAGTAATGCTAAAGCCAATTCATCTTTTTATGTTATTCCCTGAAATAAAAGTCGGAGTTAATGGAGCTTATGATAAGGTCGTATGGTAATACGCCCCTACGAAAAATTATTAATGGGCAATTAACGTATTGCCCATTAATAACATGATTTTATAGATTAGAATTTTATGTTGATATTCTGCTAATTATCTATTATCCTATTCTTTTACAAATTTTATAGTAATATTATTTTGTTCATTAGCTATTCGGATGAAATACATACCTGCTGGCAATTGCGATATATCTATTCGCATTTGAGATATGTTATTAGTGCACTCTGTGCTCATCACACTCTGCCCTCTAATAGTGTATATTTCTATTTTAAGATTTTTGTTAGGAGTTGCATTAATCATTATATAATCGGTAGCTGGATTAGGATAAATTGAAACATTATAATTATCAGTGACATCATTAATACCAGTAATATCTGAATAATAAAACATATATTTCAAATTAAGTACAAAATCGCTACCATCATAATCATAATAAAAGTAAGATAATATTGGATTATTAGATTGGACAAACATATAAGGGACTAAAACATTATCAATAGAAACCGTCAAATCATAAGTGTATTGCTCTTTAGAACTAAATATCCAGTTATTTGTATTTGTATCCCAATTGCTCACAATATCAGTTATTAAATTATTATTAGCATCATAAGTGTATTCCAATTTATAATAAATTATCCAGCTATTTGTATTTGTATCCCAATTGCTCCTAATTTTAGAGGTTAAATTATTATTAGCATCATAAGTGCATTGATATTTATAATAATATATCCAGCTATTTGTATTTGTATTCCAATTGCTCCTAATTTCAGTTATTACATTATTATTACCATCATAAGTATATTGATATTTATAATAATTTATCCAGTTATTTGTATTTGTATCCCAATTGCTACTAATTTCAGAGATTACATTATTATTAGCATCATAAGTGTATTGATATTTATAATAATTTATCCAGCTATCTGTATTTGTATCCCAATGACTCCCAATTTTAGTTATTAAATTATTATTAGTATCATAAGTGTATTCATATTTAGAACTAATTATCCAGCTATTTGTATTTGTATTCCATTGACTATAAATTTCAGAGGTTAATTTATTATTAGCATCATAAGTGTATTCATATTTAGAATAATTTATCCAGCTATTTGTATTTGTATCCCAATGACTATAAATTTCAGAGGTTAAATTATTATTAGTATCATAAGTGTATTCATATTTAGAATAAATTATCCAGCTATTTGTATTTGTATCCCAATTGCTCCTAATTTCAAAGATTAGATTATTATTAGCGTTATAAGTGAATTTATATAAACTATAAGGCAGCAATTGTGCAGTTATATCATCATAATTATAATATACCATGCTATCAAGTTTTTTAATATAGACATTTGTTTCTTTCAAATGCAGATGTATGTCTTTAATATCTCTTTTATTAGATGAAAAAGGTGTGTGGTTTTCATTCTGCAATTCAATTCTCTGCTGCTGATTTTTGTTTTCTAAAAATTTATTATTAAAATTTTTAGAATTTTGTCCGTTTACAATAGATAAAATACCTATTGTTAAGATTACTGATAAAATAAATTGTCTTTTCATAATTTTTTGTTTTTGGGGACTTAATATACAAAATTATATTATTTTTTTAAATAATATAATTTTTTTTAATTTTTTATTTTAATCCCATTTTCTCACTAATCTAATAAATCCCAGTTCAGACTTATTATCAGTGTAAATTGTCTGAACGGGGATTTGTGGGATTAAAGGATTTTGGGATAATCATATGGTAATCTGTGGTTCTTTCTTTATCAGGGCTAAAGCCCATCCATCTCTCTTTTGTACTCCCTGACCTAAAGGTCAGGGTTAAAAATCTACACTTAGTTATTCGACCTTAAAGGTCGAATATAATTGCACGTATGGTAATACGCCCCTACGAAAAATTATTAATGGGCAATTAACGAATTGCCCATTAATAACATGATTTTATAGATTAGAATTTTATGTTGATATTCTGCTAATTATCTATTTATCCTATTCTTTTACAAATTTTTTAGTAATATTATTTTGTTCATTAGCTATTCTGATGAAATACATACCTGCTGGCAATTGCGATATATCTATTCGCATTTGAGATATGTTATTAGTGCACTCTGTGCTCATCACACTCTGCCCTCTAATAGTGTATATTTCTATTTTAAGATTTTTGTTA
>Ga0209409_1003118_pt1 | contig 11202 bp, 10 predicted proteins | sample AD_JPNMR1_MetaG_FD_184424 | JGI IMG/M metagenome (GOLD analysis project Ga0209409, IMG submission 184424) | Active sludge microbial communities of municipal wastewater-treating anaerobic digesters from Japan - AD_JPNMR1_MetaG (SPAdes) (version 2) | ecosystem: Engineered > Bioreactor > Anaerobic...
TTTCCCCTCTTTTGGGTCTTATAATAAAATGACAATGTGTATAGACAAATACGAAATTTAGAAGTGAGAATCTAAATTTCTTCTTTGCCTGTTTTAAAGTTAATAATAGCATTTCACGGACAAAGAGGGGCTTTAGTTCAGGTCCGTCCCTGTTGATTGTACAGGTAATATAATAGCTAGCCCCCTTTTTTAATATTCTATTTCTTCTCATAAAAAATCCTCCTTTTTTTTAAAAAAGTATTTCTATATATTAATCACAAATTTTTTGAGAAAATCCTTTACAATTTTTGAGAAAAAATTTAGTTTTTTTTGAAAAAAATTAAATTGAGGGACAGACCTATAATTTTCTTATGATTTAAAGAGGGACAGACCTACACTTATCATGATCTAAAACTATCTTTCATATAGATTGTCAATAACTTACAAATTAAAATTTTGTTAGTATAACTATTAGATGTTTATAGAAAATCTATATTTTACTATTACAGATTTAGGTTTTAAATTTTTTTTTTATATAATGTTTCAATTTTTTTATAAAATAATTTACAATATTTTAAAAAAATAATTTTTTTAAAAAAAAATATTTGACAATTTTATAAAAATGTATTATTGTATTATATATATAATACAATAATACATTTGATTTAAGGTTTTAGAAATGAATTTTGAACTGGATTATAAGAGTGGGATTCCTTTTTATAGGCAGATTATTCAACAGATTGAATATAATATCAATATTGGAAAATTAAAACCAGGGGACAGACTTCCTACTGTAAGAAGCCTTGCCATTCAGTTAAAAATAAATCCAAATACAGTTGCAAAGGCATATAATGAACTTGAGATAAAAGGCTTTCTTATAACACAGGTAGGTAATGGAACTTTTGTTTCAGAAAAAAAGGTTGATAATAGTGAAATAGAGCGAGAGAGAGTAATAAATCAATTTATTTCAGAAATTATTAAAAAAGCAAAAGATCTTGGTTTAAATAAAATAGATTTAATAAATATTTTAAAGGAGAGAGAGGATGTTTGAGATATTTAAAAAAGAAAAAGAGAATTATTTAATAAAAAATATTGTTAAAAAGCATTTTGAAAAGGATTTTTCATTAAGCCCTGTTGGAGCAATTGTTTTTGTGCTCTTTCTAACAGGGGGATATCTTTTGTACACCTATTTTTCAGGTATTGAATCACTTGAAATCTATCTTGAAATGCTTGTATTCCCTGTTATTATAGGTTTTTTTATGATACTTTTGGGTAGATGGGAAGCAATTATAAAACTCTCATTTTTAACAATATTTATTCTATTATGGTTAAAGGGGACTAACACTCTTTATTTTTCAACTTTTATATGTTTAGAAGGGATTATGGCACCAATTTTTCAAATAGCAAAAGAGTGGGAAAGAGCAGTGATATTAAGGCTCGGAAAGTTTAAAAAGGTAAAAGGACCTGGGTTATTTATAGTTTTACCATTTATAGATAGAGTTGATAAAATAGTAGATTTGAGAATAAGGGTGACTGACTTTGTTGCAGAGACAACATTAACAAAAGATAGTGTGACTGTTACTGTGGATGCCTTGTGTTACTGGCTTGTATGGGATGCAGAAAAGGCTATACTTGAAGTTGAAAATTATGTTGAGGCTGTAATATTGTGTGCTCAAACCTCCTTAAGAAATGCAATAAGTTGTAATACTCTTTCAACTCTTCTTGAAAATTGGGATGAGATCAAAGAGACAATAAGAAAAGAGGTTGATAAGCAGACAACAGAATGGGGAATAACTATTCAGGATATTAAGATAACAGATATTCAGATACCGGATTCATTACAGGATAGTATGAGTAGATGGGCTCAGACAGAAAGGGAGAAAAAAGCAAGAATTCAGCTAGGAGAAGCAGAAATAGAGATAGCAAAGAAACTTGAAGAGGCTTCAAAAATTTATAAGGAGAATGAAATTGCCTTAACATTAAGAAAACTTGCTATTTTAAATGAGGGATTAAAAAATGGAAATAGTATGATTATGATACCATCAGAACTTGCCAAAGAATTAAAAACAGAGGATATTTTTGGAGTTACAGCATTATCAGAGATAGAAAAAATTAAAAAAGAGAAAAAATAATTTTTTTATATCCAGAACTATATCTGGATAAAATAAAGAAATAAAAGGAGCTTTTATGGAAGTAATAAAAACAAAAGATCTTTATAAGGATTATGTGGTTAACAAAATCGTTGTTAATGCATTAAGGGGGGTTGATTTTGTTGTTAAAAAGAAAGAATTTACTGCAATAGTAGGCCCTTCTGGTAGTGGTAAATCCACTCTATTACATCTTATAGGATGCCTTGATACATTAACAAAGGGAGAAATCTACCTTAATGAAAAAAATATCTCATCATTGACTAAAGATCAACTTGCATTATTAAGAAGAGAAAAGATAGGTTTTATATTTCAGGCTTACAATTTAATACCGGTATTGACTGTATTGGAGAATGTCATATTTCCGCTGACTCTACTCGGTGTAAATCCAAAAGAGGCAAAAAATAAGGCATTGGAGTTGTTAAAAATTGTAGGACTTGAAGGAATGGAAAAAAGGAAACCAAAAGAGATATCTGGTGGCCAACAGCAGAGAGTTGCAATAGCAAGAGCACTCATAAAAGATCCAGAATTGGTTCTTGCGGATGAGCCTACGGCAAATCTTGATTCTAAGACTGGTTCTGAGATACTCGATCTTATGTTAAAATTAAATACTGAAAAAGGGATCACATTTGTTTTTTCTACTCATGATCAAATGGTAATGGAATACGCAAAGAGACTCGTATTTTTAAGAGATGGAAAAATCATTAAAGAGGAAATAAAATGAAATTACTAAATCTTGCTTTTAAAAATCTTTCAAGACATAAGACAAAGACTATTATAACATCTACTGCAATAGCAATTGGTGTCTGGCTTTATATATTTATAGACGCCTGGCTTAGTGGCATTCAGATAGATTCAAAGAGAAATCTTATCAATTTTGAGATCGGATCTGTAAAGATTTATAAAAAAGAGTATTTTGAAAAGAAAGATGAAATTCCAATGTATGAGAGTTTTAAGAATTATGAAAAGATAATAGAGAGACTCGATAAAGAGGGATACAATGCATCGCCAAGGATAAAATTTACAGGTTCTCTTTTAAGTAAAGAGATAGAATTGCCATTCTTATTTATAGGAGTTAATCCAGAATTAGAGAAAAGAGTCTTTAAGACTCATGAGTTTATAGAAAAAGGGACTTTTGTTGAAGATAATCTATTTGGAATTGTCCTTGGTATAAAGGGAGCAAAGGATTTAGGAGTTGATATTGGAGATACAGTTAAGCTTAGCACTGTTATTGATAAAAAAGATGAGAATAATAAGATAAAACATATTTATCAGGTAATGGAATTAAGAGTAATAGGGATAATCAATTCTACAAATTCAATAATTAATGGTAAAATAGCATATCTTCCATTGTCTATCTTACAGGATGAGATGGGGCTTATGCTTGAAGGTCATATTACAGAAATCTGTATAAGAAAAAAAGATGCAAATTTTACAGAACTGCCCAAAAATAGTGAAAAGGCAAAATTTATTGAGAATAAGATAAAAGATCTATTACCAGGGGATTTGATACTTGTGGACTGGGACAAGGATGCAAAGGATTATATATCTGTATCGAGTGGAGATGCGATATTATCATATATTACAATTGCTCTTCTTTTGACACTTGCTGTAATCGGAATAGCAAATACAATGCTTATGGCTGTTACTGAAAGGACAAAAGAGATTGGGATGTTAAAAGCATTGGGGACAAAGGATAGTGAAATAAGCCTTTTATATTTTATGGAAGCAGGGCTAATTGGGTTTATTGGCGCTTTTGCTGGAATAATATTGGGTATTATTACAAATCTTTATATGGTAAATATTGGGATTGATTATACTGAATTCTTTGAGAAAAGTAATATGGAAAATATTGGATACAGGGTAATAGGTATTTTTAAATCCATCTGGAACTGGGATAAGATAGTTTTATCCGGTATCTTTTCTACCTTAATAGCATCTTTAACCGCATATTTCCCAGTAAAGAGGGCATTAAAGATAAATATTGTTGATGCTTTAAGATTTGAATAATTTTTAAGGAGGATTTTATGAATAGTTTATTTAGTTTAATAACAATTGCTTATAGAAATATCTTTAGAAATTTAAGAAGATCCATATTCTGTATAATAGCAATTGCTGTTGCGGTATTTTTTATAGTCATAATGATCTCCTTCGTAAATGGGATGCTCAGAAGTTATTCTTATACATTAAGAACTTATGAGATAGGAGATATTCTTATAAATTCAAAAGATTTTGAAAATAAAAAGGAGTTTTATCCATTACAGTTTGCAATTGAGACAGAAGAGGATTTAGAGACAATTGTTAAAAAGATAGAGAGTATAAAAGGTGTGAAGAGTGTTAATCTAAGAATTACAGCAATAGCAACTCTTACAAATAGTAATGTTAAACATGCTGTTATATGGGGAGTTGATTTTGAAAAAGAGGCAAGTACAAACTTTTTGAATCAAAAGACCAAAAGTAATGGTTTATTAAAAGATTCAAAAATACCGGATCCTAATAAGAATGAATGCCTTATTGGTTATAGACTTGCTAAAAAGATAGGCTTAAATATTGGAGACAAACTTCAAATGAAGATAGTCTCAAGTCAATATTCTGATAAGTTTTTTATGCCCAAAGTTGTTGGAATGTTTGATTTTGATTTTCTTAGTTATGACAATAATTATATAATTGTTCCTATTGATAAGTTACAGAAAGTCGCAAATTTACAGGGACAGACTCAGCAGATCTTTGTCTTTTTAGAAAATCCAGAAGATTCTTCAAAAATAATAAAAGAGATTGAAAATATCTTTAATAAAGAAAAGACTCTTATAAAAGAATGGAAAAAGAATTACTGGGTTACAATGTTGCAACAGGTAAACATAATATATAGTATTATTTACATTGTATTTATAATAGTAGCCTCATTTTTAATAGTAAATACAATAATTATGGTAATCCATGAGAGAATAAAAGAGATAGGAATGATGGGTGCTTTGGGTATGAAAAGAGGTGAGATTGTAGGGTTATTTTTTTTAGAGGCAGTGATTTTGAGTAAAATAGGCTCTCTTATTGGCATAATATTAGGGGGAATTGTTACTGGAATATTACAGAACTTTCCAATAAGTGTTGAACAGATGACTGGTGGTATTGAGCTGCCAATAAGTAATACAATATATATAAGTTTTTCTTTTATCTATTTAATTGAGGCTTTTTTCTTTGGAATTGTGGTGTCCAGTATTTGCACAATTTTTCCCTCATTAAAATCAGCATTTATTGAGCCGGTTGAAGCTCTAAGAAGATAAGATCTATCTTTGATAGAATATTTTATAAAAAAGGAGTTTTTATGAAAAAGAGATTTATATTTTTATTTTTGATTGTCAATTTATTGATTTTTTCTCAGGATGCAAATACCATCTTGAAAAATATTGATAACAATCAGGTTTATGATTCTATAAAATATGAAGGTGAGATGATTATATATATTTCTGGAAAGAAATATGTTAAAACATTTAAGACTCTTGCAAGAGGGAATAAAGAATTTTTTACTGAATTTACAAATCAGGATGATCTTGGGACAAAATATTTAAAGATAGAAGGGACTCTCTATGTATATTCTGAAGATCTGGAAGATGTTATGCAGATAACAGGACATATGTTAAAAGAGTCTGTGATGGGATCAGATCTTTCTTATGAGGATATGACAGAAAATAATACACTCTCTGCACAATATAATGCAAAAATAGTTGAGGAGATAACTTATGATGGGAAGAATGTATGGGTTTTAGAATTAACGGCAAAGACAAAGAATGTCTCATATCCCAAGAGAAAACTCTGGGTTGAAAAGGATATCTATCTTCCATTAAAAGAGGAGTTATACTCTCTTTCTGGCGCAGCATTAAAAGAGAATAAAATAATAAAATATGAAAAGATAAAAGGTAAGAATTTTCCAGTTCAGATAGAGACAAGGGATTTATTAAGAAAGAATTCAAAGACTGAGTTTATTATGAAAAATATAGATCTTGATGTTAAAATTCCAGATAGTGTATTTAGTCTCAAAAATCTTAAAAAGTAGTGATAGAGGAAGTTTAGTTTTTAAGGAGGTTAGGTCTAATATGAAACTTAAGAGTTCTAACATGTTTTTCTTAAAAATGGCATTTGCCAATCTTAAAAGGCATAGATTAAAATCTTTTTTTACTATCCTTGCAATTACAATTTCTGTTACTGTTTTTATATTTATAGATGCATTTTTGTATGGAATAGACATTGATTCGAGAAGAAATCTTGTTAATTTTGAGACTGGAGAAGTAAAAATTTATAAGAAGAGATATTTTGATATAAAAGATGAACTACCGATGTATGAGGCTTTTACAAACTATGAAGATATTTTAAAATCTCTTGATAAAATAGGATATGATGCTGCCCCACGGATAAAATTTGCTGGTTCTCTTTTGAGTAAGGATGGAGAATTGCCTTTTTTATTTGTTGGCATTGAACCAGAGATGGAGAAAAAGGTTTTTATAACTCATAATTTTATAGAAAATGGGAAATTTCCGGAAAAAAATCAGTTTGAAATTTTACTTGGCATAAGAGGGGCAAAGGATCTGGGGGTTGATATAGGTGATACTGTAAGACTTACAACAGTTATTGACAGAAAGGATGAAAATGGAAATATAAAACATATACATCAATTAATTGAGTTGAGAGTATGCGGATTAATTAATTGTCCAAATCCATATCTCAATGGTAAAATAGGATATATCTCGCTTGATATTTTACAAGATGAAAAGGGACTACTTCTTGAAGGTGGTATTACTGAAATTTGTATAAGAAAAAAGAATAAAAATATTTCTGGTTTACCACATAGAAACGAGAGTATAAGCGTTATTAAAAAGCATATTCCACAATTAAAGACATTAAATGATAAAAATATAAATGATGAAGATCTTATTCTGGTAAGCTGGTATGATGATGCTCTTGATTTTATATCTATTTCTGCTACTAAGACCGGAACTTCTAAACTTGTATCAATCTTTTTAATATTTCTTTCAATCATTGGTATAGCAAATACTATGCTTATGGCTGTTTTTGAAAGAACAAAAGAGATTGGGATGTTAAGGGCATTGGGTATGAAAGATAATGAAGTAAAAAAACTTTTTGTATATGAAGCGGGCTTGATTGGTTTGATAGGCTCAACTATTGGTGTTATTATTGGAATTTTAATAAATATTTATATGACAAATGTTGGTATCGATATGACAGAAATATTAACAAATATGAATATGGAAAATTTTGGCTACAGGGTGATTGGTGTATTTAAATCTTCTTGGAATATTCCAGTGATGATTATCTCTATGATTTTTGCAACTTTAATAGCAGCTATTATGGCATTGCCACCTGTTAAAAGAGCATTAAAAACGTCTGTTACCGATGCAATGAGGTTTGAGTAAAGAATATAAAAATATATGTTATTCTATAAAAATAAAAGGGGATATCTGTATATTTCAACAAGGGATATCTGGTTATGAGAAGGGGATATCCCTATAAATGACGGGGGATATCTGTGGTTTATTATTTTACTAAATTAATAAATTATAGTTATTTTAAAAATATTTAAAAAAAAATAAATATTAAGAGGATAATTCAATGAGAGGTTTTAAATTTTTATTTGTCTTAATTTTATTATTAGGAATTATAGCAAATATCTTTTCTCAGAAGAAAGGATCTATTAAGTTTAATGGTAGTTATGAATGTATAGTAGATCTTGCGCATACAAAAACCTTTAACAGAGATACAGACTATGGCGAATTTAATTGGGGGGTAAATAATTTTTTAAATTTAAGACTTAATTCAGAAATTAATGAAAATCTTTCTTTTGGTTTTGCAATAAATATAAATACCTTTTCTGGTTCATTTACCAATTTTTATGACTATTTTTTCCCTGATTCTCTTTTTGTTCAGGCAGGGGATTCTTCGACTGATAAATCTGCACTATTAAACAAAAAGGGGCTAATAAAGCTAGTTTCATTGCCATTTTACTATAAATCAGCATATGTTGGATCCTTTGAATTGGAGAGATTATATTTTAAGGCTGGAAACGAATATTTTGATATTGAGACTGGACTTATTAGAATAGCATCGGGACAGAAAGAATCTATGTTTTCCCCAATAGACTTTTTTAATCCCAAAAATCCATTAAATCCTACAGCAAGACCAGAGCCAAGACTTGCAATTCTTGCATCATTCTATCCTGCAAGATTGTTTAATATTCAAACTTTTATAGTTGCGCCAGATGATCCTTTGCAATCAAAAGGATGGGATTTTAAATTTGGTACAAAAGCTAAATTCTTTTTTAAAAAAATAAATTTCGAATTGTTATACGCATTTTTTTTACCTCAAATAGAGTATGAAAAAGACCCGGCCTCAATTGGACTCCAAGAGTCAACAAATAATGATTTTTCTCATATTGTAGCAGTAAGTTTTAAAGCAGATATTGAGATAGGACTCTTTTTTGATATTCTTTATAAATTTGAGCATAAATCTTTTAAGAGTGGCAAATATTATGGCAAAAATTTTTATGGATATGAAGGACTTGAGGCTTCAATTGGCGTGGATTATACATTGCCAGGAGGATGGGTCTATTTGAAATTAGAATATCTTTTTTATGGCTCTGGTATGCTTGATTGGTGGGATAGTATAGATCAAATTTATGTTTCATCAGAATGGAAATATACCAATCCCTATAATAGAATACAATTATTAAAATCAGAGAAAAAAAGCCTAAACTTTTTAAGACATGATTATATTTCTGGATTAATTAATGTAAAGGTTAATGACTATCTTCGTCTTGGTACAAGTTATCTATTTGGGATAGATGATCAATCTGGATTACTTACTATTTTTGGTGAAATTGAGCCATTCCAGGCATTTAATATATCTATTCAGGCAATGTTTCCTTTTGATTGGAGTATGATCAATAAAGATTGGCAGATTGGTGAATTCAGTGGTGCTAATTTAGGATACTATCACAGATGGCTTTTGATATGTAGAGTAAAATTTTAAATTGTGTTTTGATAAAAAGATTACTCTAAGAAATTTCTATTTTTTCTAAAAAATTATTTGTATTTTTTTAAAAATTTTCAAGATTATGAGTGTCATAGTCGAATTTATCAATATTACAGAATAGTCGGGATAAATATGACTAAAATAAAAATCCTTTTATTGATTTTAGTAAATTCATACCTCTTGTATTCTATTGAATCGTATAAGATACACAATGTTAAAGATGGTGAGACTCTATGGAGAATTAGTAAAAGCTATAATGTGCCTCTTGAAGTATTATGCAAGATAAATAAAATAACAGATGTTACAAAAATAAAAAAAGGAGATAAATTAAAGATTCCTGTAAAAGAGAGTTTCCAAAATACAGAAAATAAAAAAAATGTAAAAAAAGAAGAACAAAAAAAATATGTAAATTATTACCTACCTATAAAAGGAAATATAAAGCCTCTGGTTACTTCAAATTTTAGAGGAGTAATAATATTTACAGATAATAATATTCAAAATAGAAATGTCTTTTCAGTAGGAGAGGGAACAGTAATCCATGTTGATAATTTAAAAGGTTATGGTATAACAATATTTATAAAACATAGTAACGAAATAATTTCCATATATTCTGGTCTTGATAGAGTCTATTTTAAGAAAGGGGATAAAATAGCCTCTTCTCAATTAATAGGGACAGCAGGCATTATTGCAAGATATTCAAAATATGGATTGATATTTTCTCTTCAAAAAAATGGCTCTTATTTAAAATATGATTTTGAAAAAAATAAATTTTACTATCTTCAAAAATGATTTTTAATTATTTCCAGAATTTAATTTAAAAATATTCCACTCATATAATTTACTATTATAAAACCTATAAAAAGTAATAAAAATATTAAACCTTTTATTCTGCCTATTTTTTTGCCAAATAAAGAGAATAAAAAGAATAAAATTGCAATTCCTAATGTCACTGGTAAAGTAAAAAATAACATAAGATTATCAGTGGTTCCTTCTGCATTTATTATTGCTACATCTCTTATTATCCCTGTGATCCCTATTATAAAAAGTATATTGAATATATTACTTCCCACAACATTTCCTATGCTTAAATCATGTTTCTTTTTTATGATGGCAATGAATGAAACTGCAAGTTCTGGCAAACTTGTCCCTATTGCCACAATTGTCGCACCTATTACGCCATCACTTATGTGAAATCTTTTGGCAACAATAAGTATATTATCTACCATCACATCTGATCCAAATACAACACCAGCTAATCCTAAAATAAAAAATAAAATGGCTATTGGGATTGACTTTATTTTTATTTGTTCATTGGATTGTTCAATCTGCTCTTTATTAAATCTTAATAGATACCATATATATATACCCATTAAAATAACAAGTATTATTGATTCTACTCTGTTTATCGCAAATACATTTTTATCAAAAAAATATGAAAATATTAAAAGAATTATTGTAGTTAATATCATTATTGGGGTATCTCTATATAATATTTTTTTATTAATATAAATGTTTCCAAGAATTAATGCTGAAACACCCACAATTAAAGCAATATTTGTTATATTAGACCCAGCTATATTTCCTATTGCAACTGCTGTTCTTCCTTTTATTGCAGAATTGATATTAGTTGCTAATTCTGGAAGGCTTGTCCCCATACTTACAAGAGTTAAGCCAATTATTGTTTCGCTTACCTTTGCCTTTTTTGCAAAGAAAATCGCTGAATCTATGAATAAATCACTCCCTTTAATTAAAATAGCAAGCCCAACTATAAAGAATAAAATATTAACAATTGTTGGAACATTGAGGTATAAGTTATTTAAATATGACATATTACCCTCCAATTTCTCTTTTAATACTCATACTAAAAAGTAGATTTATTGTCAAACTAAATTTAGGATGTGATTTTATTTTTAGTCAATTTTTTTTAATTTTTTTCTTAAATTTTGTAAAGGATTTTCTCAAAAAATTTGTGATTAATATATAGAAATATTTTTTTATGGAGGATTTTTTATGAATACAAAATTAAATTACAAAA
>Ga0209409_1003119_pt1 | contig 11201 bp, 13 predicted proteins | sample AD_JPNMR1_MetaG_FD_184424 | JGI IMG/M metagenome (GOLD analysis project Ga0209409, IMG submission 184424) | Active sludge microbial communities of municipal wastewater-treating anaerobic digesters from Japan - AD_JPNMR1_MetaG (SPAdes) (version 2) | ecosystem: Engineered > Bioreactor > Anaerobic...
TATTTTCCTAATATCAATGGTGGAATATTATGTAAGAATGATTTAATTATAATAAATAATGATACTTATTTTTTTAATAAGTCTGATACAGCTGGTTTTGATGATAATGGTAAATTATTTTTTTTGAAATATGGGAAATATGATATATCTAAAAAAAGTGCTATTTTAAGTAATTTTAATTATGATACAGTAGTAATAGATTATATAAATTCAGAAACAAAAAATAATAAATTTTTAATATTATCTGATACAAATTTTAATACTGTTAGATGTAATAATTTATTATATGATAAAACAATAAATGATAGTCATATAATTATATCTTATTTATTCAGAAATGTTCCTTTAATATTAAATTATTTTAATGGTTCAGAAACAAATACAACAAAAGTTAATTTTAATTGGTCTAATATTAAAGGGGCAAATAGAATAAGATTGCAAATAGCCTATGATAATGATTTTAATGATTTAATAGAAGATTTATATTTACCAAGAAATACAGAGAATTATTTATTTACTTTTCCTGAAAATGGTTTATTTTTTTGGAGAATAAAAGGTATTAAATAATAATGAAAAAAATATTAATCATTTTTTTGTTTTGTTTTTTTTATATTTTTGCTTATGCTGAAGTTAATATATTAAATGATGACAAAGTTTATTTAGATACAAATGTTATTTCTTTAATAGTCGAATTTAATAATTATTATACGACAGATACTTATGGCATATATATAAATAATGAATTAAAAATGACAGATGTAATATTGCAAGATACATATAATTTCTTTTTAGAAATAGATGAATTAAAAGATAATATTATAGAGATAATAAATTTTTCAAATGGAATAGTAATTGGTAGTGATAGCATTTTTTGTTATTATTATCCTGAAACTTTATGGAGTTTGAGTGATAGCATTTATATAAATAGATTATATTCTTTTATTAATATATTAAATGATTCAGAAGTTTATTTAGATACAAATGTTATTTCTTTAATAGTCGAATTTAATAATTATCGTAAGACAGATACTTATGGCATATATATAAATAACGAATTAAAAATGACAGATGTAATATTACAAGATACATATAATTTCTTTTTAGAAATAGACGAATTAAAAGATAATATCATAGAAATAATAAATTTTTCAAATGGAATAGTAATTGGTAGTGATAGCATTTTTTGTTATTATTATCCTGAAACTTTATGGAGTATTACTGATAGCATTTATATAAGTGATAAAGATAAAATATTAGATTATTATCGCTTTAAAAAAATATTACAAAATGATATAAATAAAATTAAAATATATAATTGGTTTAAAATAAGTGAATTAACAAATGATGATTATTATAGAGAACCAAATATACCATATAAAAAATTTAGAAAAATAATAGGTTATTAAAATGAAAATAGCCATAGTAGAAGATAATAAAATATTAGCAATATTATTAAAAGAAAAATTAGAAAGTTATTTTGATAATGAAATAAAAATAGATTTATTTTTTGATTTTAATGATTTTATTAAAAATTGTAATGTATATGATTATAAATTTTATATAATAGATATAATATTAACTGAAAGTTATAATACTGGTATAGATATAGTAACTTTTATAAAAAATATATATAAAGAACCATTTGGTGTTTATTTAACAAGTTGTTTAGATAATACTTCATTTTATATAAGAGCATATAAAGATGTAAGAGATGGCTATATATATGAAATAATAATTAAAACAGAAGATATACAATCAATATTAAAAAAAATAGTATATTATATAAAAATAACAAAAGATAGAGTAAATGGAACAAGAAATTAAAAAATTAAAAGAAATGTTAATTCAACAATCGATGAAAATAGATGTAATAAAAAATAATTATATAAAGAAAGATGAAAATATATATAAAAATATTATATATTATATAGGTTTTTTTTTAAGTATAATATCTTTTCTTTTTTCATTTATAAAAATATATTTTACAGATTTAACAGATTTAAAAATGAGAATAACAAAAATAGAAACAATAATAGAAATGAGAGAGAATAAAAAATGATATTATTAATTGATGATAATAAGTTTTTTTGTGAAATGTTAAAAGAATATTTAAAAAAAAATGAATTTGAAATAGATTATTGCCTTAATGTAAAAACTGCAATAGAATATGTAAAAGAAAAAAAGAATAAAATAAAATTGTGTATAGTAGATATAATATTAAATGGACAATCAGGTTTTGTCTTTATTGATTTTTTACATAAATTTAATAATGAAAATGATTATGATATTAAATATATTTTCCTTACGGGCTGTAATCAAGATTTAATATATTATAAACAAATAGTTGAAATTATGAATAGTCAAGATGGTAAAAAATATTGTTATTCTTATATTGTTAAAGATGATTTTTTATTTATAAAAGATTCTATATTACAAATATTAAATAAATTTAAAATTTAAATTATGAATGTATTATTATTAGATTTAAATAACGATAAAATAAAATTATTGCAAAATTTTATAAAAACTGTTGATTTATTTAAAATAATCTATATTAATGATAAAAAAAATATAGATTATAAAATTATTTATGATTATGTTATAATAAATAGTGAAGATATAAATGAAATCAAAGAAATAGTAAATAATATACAAAAAGTAAATAATTTTTGTGTTGTAGATTTAATATATAGTGATGATGAAATTGTAGATAAAGTATCTTATATAGTAGATAATTTAATAAAAAAACAAAAAGATGATTTTTTATTTATAAAATATTTATTATATAAAATTACAAAATTTTATAATAAATTTAATTTTTTAATAAACCAAAATATAAATTTAAATTTATTATATGATAAATTTTCTTTTATTGAAACTGATGAAGAATTTAATATTTTATATATAACATCTAATTTATTAAATAAATTAAATATAAAGAATAATCATCTTAAAGAATTATTAACGGCTGAACAGATAGAAAAAATAATAAAAAATAATGAAATAATTACACAAAAAATAAATGATATAGAATATACTATAGAATATATAAAATTAAATAAAAAATATTATTTTATATTTAAAGAAAATATAATAAAAAATTGTATAAATGAATTAATAGAAAATCATAAAAATAATATAACAACAGAAATATTTGCAAAATTATCACACGAATTAAGAACACCAATAATGGCTATAAGTATATTTTTTGACTATTTAAAAGATAGTATTAAAGATGAAGGACTAAAAGAAAAAATTGATTTATGTTTGGAAGAAATTAAAATAGTTTCTAAAATTTTAAATTATTCTATTGATTTTATAAAAGTTAATAATTCTGTTAAATTAATAGATATAAAAGAAATTATAGAAAAAGTTATATATTTATATAAAAATTTATATCATACAATTAAATTTAATTATTATGTAAATGTAGAACAAAAAATAATATTACAAGGAAATCCAATACATTTTAGAAATGTAATAATAAATATAATAAAAAATGCAGTAGAACAAATAATTCAAAATAATATCGAAGATGGAACAATAAATATATATATTATAATTGAAGAATTAAAAATAATAAATGAAGAAAAAATAAAAATATTAAAAATAAAAATAATTGATAATGGCGGTGGGTTAAAAATAAATAAAGAAGATATTTTTAATTTATTTAAATTAAATAATAAAAAAAATGGTAATAATATTGGTTTAGTATATTGCAAACAAATAATTGAAAGTATGGGCGGAAAAATAATTATTGATAATTATTATAAAGGTGTTAAAGTAGAATTACAGTTTATAGTATGAAAAAAAAATATAAAAAAAATAATGAAATAAAAAATAAGATCAAAAGATTTTATGAAAAGATATATGTAGATAAAAGAAAAAATTATGATATAAAAAAGTTATTAAAAAGAATATATAATTATATATTAGAAAATAATAAAAAAATTATTGATGTATATGGAGTAAATAATTATTTTATAAGTAACATTTTATATAATTTAGAGCATCAATTGATTTATAAACTAAAAGAAAATTTAGAAGAAATAATAAATAAATAGGAGTAAAATATGGTAAATAAAATAAGGTTATTAGATGAAATAAAAAGTTCATTTTGTTATATATTTAACTATTTGGAAGAAGTAGAAGGATTTAAATTTGAAGAATGTATAAGACATTTTAATATTATTCAGGATTTAATAGGTGGTTTTGGAATAAAATATTTAGATAAAATAATTGAATTAAAAAATGAATTTATGAAACAAGATGAAATGAAAAATGCTAAATTATATTGTGATGTATTGGATTTTTATTACGATTTTTTTTCAGAAATAAATAAAGAAATAAATAAGCAAATGGAAAGTGAATTAAATGTAAAGAGGTAGAAAAAAATGTTGAAATTAATAAGGTTTTATAAAAATAAAGAGGTTTTGGGAATATTATTATTAGAAAATAATTTTGTATGTTTTACATTAGAGAATAAAGAGAAAGAAGTTCCAATTGGAAAATATAAATTAGAAAAAGATTATGCTGGTAGAATAAATGATAGATACAAAGAGAAATTAGGTAATGAGTATAGTATATTATATAAATTAGATACAAGTAGTATAAATAGGACAGAAATATTGATACATATAGGAAATTATTATTATGATAGTCAAGGATGTATATTAGTAGGAAATGGTATTGTATTTAATAATGGACAATATTCATTAGTATATTCAACAAATGCATATAAAAGTTTATATGACAAATTAAATAAAATAGATATAGAAAAACTATATATAGAAATAACGGAGGTGTAAAAATGAATTTTTTAGCACGTGTTAGTATTTTATTTAGTAAAGATGTTATTAAAAAAATTGTAGAAATTGTTTATTTAATAGGCAAACCTATAATTGACGCTTTAATTCCAGTATTATTTTCTTATTATTTAAAAATACAAACTAAAATTTCAAATGAATTAATTGATAAATTTATACAATATATTAAAGAATTATATATTGATATTAATAAAAGTAATCATTTATCAAATAAAGATAAATTATTTTTGTTATTAAATTTATTAAAAGAAAGAATTTTAAATGAATTAGAAATAAATGAATTGTATAAAGATTGTAAAGAAACAATAAGAAAAGAATTAGAAAGTGATAGTTTATGGTTATATTTAATTCAAATTGTAATTTTAAAAATTAAGAGGGATAGATAAATGTATTCAAAATTTTTTATTTTTATAATTGTTTTTTTATTTAAAATTAATATTTTTGCCTTAAGTTTTTCTTTTTTTAAAGGGGCAGAAAAAATTGAAAATGAAATAAAAGCCTTAAATAATGAACAAAAAGAAATTAAAGATGCTTTAAAAAATATTGATGTTAAATTACAAGATTTGAAATTTTTATCTGATATTAAAGTTGGTTTAAATGATAATGTTTTAAAAAATAAAGTTAATGAATTAAAAAATTCTATTCAAAAAATTGATGAAAAAATGGATATTGAATTTAATGGTTTAAATAAATCAATTAAGCAAACGGCTGGGCGGGATATGGTTAATATTAATAATGAAAGTAAATTGATAAGAAATATTTTTATTCTTATTATTTCTAATTTAATTTTTATTATTTTATTTTTGTTAAGAGATAATATAAGACAAAGAAAAGAATTTCAGAAATATGTTGAAAAAAAAGATTTGGATGAACAATATTTTCAAAATACTATTGAAAGATTATTAAATAGTAAAAATTTTTATAAAGAAAAATTATTGGCTAAATTGCCTTATTATGAAGCAATAGAAATATTAAAAGAAAAAAGAGTGGAATATAATGAAAATAGGGAAAACTAAATTAAAATTAAGTTCAGGGAAAATAATAACTTTTAAAAGTTCTTCTGCAAGAAATAGATATGAAAGATTTGTCAATGCAATTAAACACGGCTGGAAACCAACAAAAAAAAATAAGAGGTAAATATGCAAAAAAAATATTTAATTCAAGATTTTTCTGGTGGTATAGATAATAAAGTTGAAGCAACAATATTAGATAAGAAATTTTTGCAACAAATAGAAAACTATAATCTTGATGAAATATATGGTGTTTTGACTAAAAGATTAGGAAGTGATTTTTTTTTAAATATAAATAATGTAAAGAAAATAAAAGGTTTTCATTTTTTTAGAAAAATAGATAGTCAAGAAAAATATAATGATTTATATGATTTTTATAATTCAGATGAATATTTAATTGTAGTAATTAAAGATTTAAATGATAATGATAATATTTTAATTTCTTATAAATTATCAGATAATCCTTTACAATTTAGTGAATTTATAAATAAAACTCCTTCTTGGCTTTTAAATTCTAATGATGATGTTTTATATGAATTTAAATCTATTGGTAATATATGTTTTATAAATAATAAAACTAATAATTTATTTTATTTTAGAGGATTATTAAATAATGAAGATAAAACAGCAATTTATAGTTTTATAAGTATGCCTGCCCCAGAGAATGATTTATCTTATCAGTTTATAAGAGAATTGGATAGTAATTGTTATGATTTAGATGATGGAATATATAATTATTTTTATACTTTTACAAATGATAGTGATGAAAGTAATAGAAATCAAAATATACTTGAAGTTAATACTTTATTCACTAATAATAAAGTTAATCAATATTCGCAAGATGCTCTTTTTTATTATCAATTTATTACACCACCACAAGATGATGCCAATGCACCTAATCCTTATCCTAAAATTCCTTTATTATATTATTTTTGTTTTTTAAATAAAGGAGGTGCAAGAATTAGTAGAGAAATATTAATAATAGACAAAATAAATAAAAGACAAGATTGGGCTAATCTTTATACTAATCACGATAAATATGTTGGGGTAGTTTTTAAAATAAGATATGTTGTTGATAATAAAACATTTGAAGTAACATTACCTTTATTAAATATAAAAAAAGACGAAATAAATAAAGCACAAAGAAAAATTTTTACTTTTAGAACTTGGGAACCATATTTAAAAAGTTATTTAGAAGGCACAATTGATTTAGAAATATTATTTAAAACATCAGAAATTGATACTAATAATGAACATTTTGAATTGGAATGTATTAAATTAACTAATTATAATACAACTACAAAAAGAATATTTGTTAAATATGACAATTTATTAAAAGGGGCAGATATTATTAAAAAAACTTTACATAGAGGGGAATATGAAAATACTTACAATGCAAGTAATTATTTATGCGAAGACGATGAAATGAAAGGATTATGTTTAAGAATAACATCAGGACAATATGAAGGTTCAAAATATAGAATAAAAACAAATAATTTTTATTCTCTCGAAATTTTAGATACATTCCCAGAAATTTTACCAAGTGATATAGAATTCGTATGTTATGCAGATAGGTTAAAAATTACTATACCGAATAATACTTTATTGTCAATGTATAACATAAATAAAGTTAATGTATATAGAAGTGTATCTCCTGATACAAAAATATATTATTTGGAAAATACTTTCGATTATTCTGGAAATTCAATTAATTATGAGAGTAATCAAGCCGATAACGATTTATTAAATAATCCAATATTTAATGTTAATTATATACATTTACCTATTTGTAAAAAGATAGAATTATATAATAATCAGTTATTTGTTATAACAGAAGATAATTTAATTAGATATAGCGATGAAGTTGATTTAACTAATTTTAGATTAGAGAATTACATAACTTTTTCAATACAAGATGGTGGGCTAATAGAAAATATAAAAGTATTTAATGATAATTTACTTGTATTTTTACAGAATAAATTATTTGTAATCTATATGCAGAAACAAGATGAACAAAAATGGCGAATAGAAAATAGAACATTAGGAATAAATTATAAATTATTTTCTAAAAATTCTATTGCAGAAACTCAATATGGAATAATCTTTTTAACTGATGAAGGGTTTTATATTACCGATACTTTTAATGTTAAACCTTTATTCGCTTTAAATAAATGTGTTAAATATATTAAAAGAATAAATAAAGATTATTTATTCTTAATTCAATCTTTTGTTTATGAAAATAAATATTATATGACTTTACCACTTGATAATGTAGATTATTGTAATTATGTTTTTATTATAGATTTATCTACAAGTGCTTTTTATGTTTATAAAGATTATGATATTTATTATATTTCTAATCAAAGAATAAATGATAAAAATATATATTATGCAAGTAATAAAAATATTGATAATAGTATTTGGTTAAAGAAATTTATAAGCAATAATCATTTTGACTTTTATGATAAAGGGACAACAGACAATGCAATATATATAAATAAAATTATAAGCAATTTAAAAAAATATGAAACTAATTCATTAAAAAATAAATATATAATGTTTTTAGAAGATGATAATAATGTGCATTCTATATATAAAATAAAAGATAATTATGAAACAGATATGCCAATAGATAAATCAGAAACAATATTAAATAGAAGTTTTGAAGATTGGGAAAAACTATTTTCAAGTATTGGGGGGATCCCTCATTATTATTATAGACCTCTAAATTGGTATATTACACACGGGGATAAATATGATAATAATTTTTTATATGCTTGTAATAAAATATCAGGAATAAGTAATACTGCAATGCAATTAGTAGGACAAGCAGGCAAGAAAACGTTTTTTACTACATATTATACATCAGCAAGTCAAGTTATAAACTTATTACCGAATACTAAATATAAAATATCAGGTTATTTTAGAGGCAATAATACAAATGGAAGTAATACTTTAAATTTAATAAATTCTTTTAATTTACCATTGACAACAGAATGGACATATCAAGAGTTTATTATAACAACTAACGATAATACTTCTTATACTTTAGAATTAAAAACAGAAAGTTCAAATATTAATCCTATATTAGAAGTAGATGAATTGAGATTAGACTTATTATTAAATAATGCAATAGAATTAGAGGAAGATTGGCAAGGAACAAATTTAGGAAATCCTATATATCCTATAAATAAACAATATGTTATTATTACTCCAATTGAAGCCAATATAATTCTTGGCAGATATAATTTTGATATTGTAGATTATGAGAAATCAATGAGATATTTAGAGATATTTTTTAAAAATTTATCATCAGAAAATATAAAAATAGAATATTCAATCAATGGTGGTGCATATAATTTATTAACAGAAAAAGAGATATTAGGCAGTTATCCTAAACATATAGGTTATTATACATCTGACATAGAAAAAATAGATTATTTTGATAGATATAAATTTGTATTTAATCAAACAAAAAGATTTGATACGATTGATTTTAAAATTATACATATAGGGTTAAATGAATTTCAAATAAAAAAAATTTTATATTATTTTTTAATACATCCAATAAAGAGGAATAGAATATGAAAATATTTTTATATAAGATAGATATTGACAATATAAATTATATATTAGATTATATTTATAAAAAAATAAAACAGAATTATGGTTTTATAAAAGATATAAATCAATTAAAAAAAATATTTGAGAAGATAAAAAATAATTATTTTATAAATCTAAATTTAAATTATGAAAACTATAATATTGCTAAAATAAATAAAAATTTCGATATGATATATTCTTATATAAGGAGAAATAATTTATGAAATTTAATATAATATTTTTAATTATAATAATAGCAGTAAAATTATTCAGTTATGGTAGTGTGAATGATCCATATATAATATTTTATAATGATACAAATATATGGCTTGATAATAAATTAAATGTAATATCAGGAGAAAGAATTTTTAGAAATATGAATGATTTACAAAAAGCAATAAAAGGTATTGCTAATGGAGATACTTTAAATAAAGTAGTGGTAAAGGAATTATATTTTAATAATAAAGATTTAAATAAATTTTATAATGATTTTATTATTTTAAATGATACAATAAAAAACTTTACAAATATAGATACATCAATATTAAATAGTTTATTGATAGATAGTGGAATAAAAAATATTAGATTAAACAATTTAGAACAATGGGTAATTATATTTGATAGTGATAGTGATATAAAAGATTATAGAATATTGAAATTAGAAAGTGATAGTGGAGTAAAGAATTCAAGATTAGTTAATTTAGAGTATTCTATTAACAATATTAAAAGTGATAGTATAATAGATGATGTATTTTTACGCAAAGATAAAGAAGATACAACAAATAAAATAAATATAATAAATGGTTTAAATGTAAAATCAGATACAATAATATTAGGGAAAACAGATATATATGGTAATTTGACAGATTTGTTTTTGAATTGTAAAATTCATAATAATTTGATACCAGCAAATAATAATTTAGAACTTGGATCTCCTAATGCTAAATGGTCAACTATTTATATTGATACTATTATAGCAAGTAATGTAGGGGGTGAAAGTATTAATATCGCAGGAATATTGTATAGAAGTTTTACTTTAAATAGTTCAAAAGATACAGGAAATATTTATCTTGTATTTACAACTTCTGATAGTATGGAAGAATATCCTACTTTATTATTTGATGTTAATAATAGAAACTTTTTATTTAATAGAGATTTAGTTATAAATGGCAATTTAAATATTGCTGATGAATTATATTGCAATGATATAGTTTATAATAGTAATAGTTTAACTATATCTTTATCTAATATTCAACAAAGAGTAGAAGCAGAAACTATAAATTTATACAATACTATATCTAATATTCAACAAAGAGTAGAAGCAGAAACTATAAATTTATACAATACTATAAATAATTATAAAAATTCAGTTTATAATGAAACATTGGCGATAAATAATACAATAAATTCAATTTTGAATTGGGACACTGTCAGTAAAAGTGAAATAAATCTAAATTTACCAGTTGGCAGTATTACTGATTATTTTTATATTGATAGAATTTATGATACCTTTATCCCATTTAAAAATTTATCATATCAATTTATATATGATTTAGATACTAATTGTTATGATTTAGATGGTGGAAAATATAATTATTTTTATACTTTTACAAATGATACTTATGAAAGCAATAGAAATCATAATATACTTGAAGTTAATACTTTATTCACTAATAATAAAACTTATAATTATAAGTTTAAAGGTGTAGGCCCACCTTCCATTATTTGGATTTGGCCTGAGAAACATAACATATTAACTTAT
>Ga0209409_1003120_pt1 | contig 11200 bp, 9 predicted proteins | sample AD_JPNMR1_MetaG_FD_184424 | JGI IMG/M metagenome (GOLD analysis project Ga0209409, IMG submission 184424) | Active sludge microbial communities of municipal wastewater-treating anaerobic digesters from Japan - AD_JPNMR1_MetaG (SPAdes) (version 2) | ecosystem: Engineered > Bioreactor > Anaerobic >...
GAACCACCCAGATTTACACCCACGTGGACCACAATCGCCTGAAAGCCATCCATCGAAAATACCACCCGCGCCCCTGAAAACCAAAGATTGACAAATCCCGCCGGTCTGATTACCATTGAGAAGGAACAGAGAACAGTCTTTGCACAGTTTGGGAGCCAGAGAGCCCCTCCTGGGAGAGAAAAAATGGATTTTATACTGTCTCCAAAACAGCCGGCTTACCGAAAAGGTTTCCTTTGGCTTCTGATTTTTATCAGTTTGTTTGTTATTTCGCTGTTGTGTTTTGCCGCCGGACGCTTGTTTGAGATTCTCAGCTTTTTGGTGCTGCCTTCTGTTTTTTTGTTTCTGATTACCGCCTCTGTCGGGGTCATCGCCGTTCTGCTGTATCTGAACGATATTGCCCAGTGTCTTCACGCCGTGATTGAAAAAATGGAGCAGACTCTCGAGTCACTCGGACGTCAGCAGACCCTGCTGGTGAAAATTTCTCAGGCCGTCCGCGTCAGCGACCGGGCCAAAGAAATTATTTTCCGCGATGCCGAACAAATTGAACTGGGCGAGGCCGTGTTGAGCAAAGTGCATCAGCACGATTTTGAGGCGGCCGAGGCCATGCTCGATGAAATGGCCAAAGAGGCCCGCTACAAAGAGCTGGAATCCCGCCTGCGGCAGATGGCCGTCAAATACCGCACGGCCACCGAAGAAGGACGAATCAACCAGATTATCAATCACATCAACGACCTGCTCGAGCGGCACCTCTGGGCGCAGGCCGCCGCCCAGATTGAAAATCTGCTCACGCTTTATTCCTTTTCCGAAAAGGCCCGGCAGATGCCCGCCAAACTGCAGGAAAAGAAAAACCAGTACAAACGCAAACTTCTGGCTGAATGGGACAAGGCGGTCAAAAACAAAGAGACCGACCGCAGTCTGGAAATCCTCAAAGAACTGGATATGTATCTGACCCCCGCCGAAGCCCTGGCCCTTCAGGAGTCTGCCAGCACCGTCTTTAAAACCAAACTGCACAACCTGGGCGTGGAGTTTCAGATGGCGGTTACGGAGAAAAACTGGAAGGCGGCCCTGCACGCCGCCCGGCAGATTGTTCAGCATTTTCCCAACAGCCGAATGGCGGCGGAAATCCGCGGGAAAATGGATATCCTGCAGGAGCGGGCCCGTCAAACTGCTTCGGAAGGCACCGCTTCCTGACGGATTTTGGGGGGCGGCTCAGCCGCGCATATCAAACAGCGACTGAGTCTTGATAATCGTCAGCTGTTCCGGGAACGCGTGAAATGCGTGAATATGAAGTTCGTCCCGGCGGGCCTCAAAATCAATATAACTGAACGGCTCCAGCCCCTCGGCCGAGACGCTTCCAAAGGCGACAAACAGCCCCCGGTTTCGGGCAAACCGCTGCAAATCGATGTGGCTCTGCCGATAGAGATTCGGACTCATCTTTTCAACCTGAAAGTCCGTCATATAACTCAAACCGCGGCTGAGGGTGCACTTGTGAGTCCGCGGCCCGCGAAACGGAAACCGCTCCACCAGCCCCCGGCGCGGCAGCGGCTGGTCCGGACCGCTGATCAGTTCCGTCAGGCAGTTGTCGTCTGCAAAAACACTCACCACGTGCGAACAGCCGGTTGCCCACAGCAGCATCTCGTACCGTTCCGTCTTCAGATGCCGTCGTGCGTAAATCCGAAACAGTTCAGGATGCAGCGGACGCTGAAAAAGGGAGAAGGTCAATTCGCTGACTGCCAGGTTGGTCTTCGGAACATCCATTGCTTTCCTGCCTTTCTGTGCAAATCCCTGTTTGTCTTTTCTCATTATACCAAAGCCGAAAAAGGCAAATCAAGGCCCTTATCAGTACTGAAAAAACGGTTGGGTCCGCTTTATCGGACTTATTTTTTGCAAGTCTGTACGAAACAACAACTAAAGAAGTGCAGAAAAATTGAGAAATTTTTATTTTTTCAGAGATTTCACTGAAAGACAAGCAGATTCAGAACAGCCGCCAGGATGTCGTAAAAGGCGTGGGTGCCTGCTGTGATGCCGAACCCCCGGAACGCATACAGCACGGCAAAATACACGCCGGCAATCATCCGAAAGAAAAACTTGCTTCCCTCAAAGGCCTCGCCGGTGCCCAGCCGGCCGTTTACAAAAAAGACATGATGATGGACGCTGAACAAAAAGGCCGACACCAGCACTGCCCCGATGACCGACTGTTTTCGATTCAGCCCCAAAATGTCCTGGAACAGGAGCATCAACACGCCGATTAAAATCAGCCGAAACACCAGTTCTTCATAAATCCCCGCCCCGATGCCGGTGATGACCTGGAGCCACAGCTCCTGACGGGCCAGGCCGACGGCGGAGGAAAGAAGCAGGGCCGCATTGGAAGAGATTTCCGTTGTCCGATTCAGCAGAAGACTGAGGACAATCAGCGGCACCGACAGCAGCAGGCACTCACCTGTCATCGGCAGAAAGTCCGGCCAGTGAATCCGCCAGGGACTCTTTGAGGTCATTTGAAAAATCAGCAGAATCACCAGCGGAACCAGCGGGGTAGCCACCCAAATCATCCGGGGGGAGAACCCCAGATACTCCAGAACATTCTGGACCCACAAAAACGCAACCACTCGGGTCTGCGGCTGGGCCAGACGCTCCGAAAGGGCCGCCGGGTCGATCAGATAGGTTCCCATTTCATACAGCAGAATAAAGCCCAGCAGATATACCAGGGCGTAAATCGGCCGGCTTGTCCGGTCCATATAAGTATCCGGAACGAACGTCATCAGCTGACGGAACGAATCCCGATGTTTTCGCTTTCGGCTCATTTTCACCCGTTCTGCGGGGGCTTCTTCCTTTTCACAAGGCATTTGAAACAGTAAAATTCCTTTGCGGAAAAGTAAAGATAATTTATCAGACCGGAAAGGAAAATCAATGCGCTCTGAAACCCTGATGGACATCTATCGTCGGCTTTATACCCGCTTCGGCCCGCAGCACTGGTGGCCCGGAGAAACCCCGCTTGAAGTTATGATTGGGGCCGTTCTGACGCAGAATACCAACTGGAAAAACGTCGAAAGAGCCATAGCCAATCTGAAGGCCGCATCGCTTCTGGACATCCGCAAACTCGAGCAGCTTTCTCCCGACCGCCTTGCGGAGCTGATTCGGCCCGCCGGCTATTTTAATATCAAAGCCCGACGGCTGAAAAATCTCATTGCCTGGCTTTCGAAAAGGTGCAGCGGACAAATTGAGTCTCTCAAAGAACTGCCGACAGGCCGGCTCCGGGAGGAACTTTTGTCCATCCGGGGAATCGGGCCGGAAACGGCGGATTCCATTCTTCTGTATGCCCTCGAGAAACCTGTTTTTGTCGTCGATGCCTACACCGCGCGAATCCTTGGACGGCATCACCTCCTCGAAGAGGGGGCCGGCTATGAAGAAATTCAGTCTCTTTTTGAAAGCGCCCTTCCCAAAGACACGGTCCTTTTCAATGAATACCATGCCCTCCTCGTGCGGTGCGGTAAGGAGTTCTGCAAACCCAAAGCCGCCTGCCGGGGATGTCCTCTGGAAGACCTCCCTCATGAAACCCGGCAGGACTTCCTGTAATCCTGCGGACCTTTTGGACTACGGAGTCTGTTCAGTTTGCGGGGCAGGTGTGGCTTCTTTGGGTTGTTCAGATTGACGCAGTTCTTCCTGAAGCCGCCGGACCGCCTCGGCACTTTGGCGGGCTTTTTCCTCCGCCTGGGCGGCACGATTCCGAGCTTCCTCCATCTGCGACTGTTTTTGCCGGGCTTCCTCGGATGCCTTCCGGACTTCTTCCGAAAGGGCGGTGGTGGTTTCCTGCGTGGTCCGCCGCTGCTGTTCAGCCGCAGCTGCCGCTTCAATCGCCTGTTGCAGCTCCCGCTCGGCTTGAGCGGCTTGCTCCTGAAGCTTCAGGGCCTCCTGTCGAAGCTGCTCCGCTTCCTCTAAAGCCGCCTGATAACGCTGTTCTTCTTCCTGGAGCCGGCGCAGGGCTTCCTCACGCTGCACCTCTGCTTTGACCCGGCGAGTTTCCATCTGGGCGGCTCGCTTTTCGATCAGGTCGCGATAGGAACCGCCCCAGAACGGCTCCAGAATGCCGGGTTCCATCTCCAGATCAAATCCGGGTTTTTCAAATTTTCTGCGGATATCCTCCGTGACGGTCTCAAACGGTTTGCCTCCGCCGGAAATGCTTGGGGTCAGAATAAAGAAGATTTCGGTGCCTTTTTCTTCAAAATCTTTGCTGGAGAACAAATACCCGATAATCGGCAGGTCCTTAAAGAACGGAATCCCGCGAACCACAGAACGCTTCTCGCTCTTGCGCATCCCGCCGATAACCAGACTTTCTCCCGGCCGGATTCTTGTCTCTGCGATTTCAATCGAACGCTCCGTGATAATCGAACGCTGGATAACCCCTTCCGGCTTGGAACGAGAGCCGATTTTGATGGAGGCAGCCAGTCCGATGGAACCGTCCGAATAAACGGTCGGAATAACCGTCAGCGTATCCTGCACCCAGACATATTCCGTAATGTTGTAGGCATCGCTCGCTCCGCCCAGACCCGTCTTCACTTTTTCCACCGGTGTATAATCCTGAATGGTTACGGTTGCCTGCTTTCCGTTGACGGTTTCCAGCGTCGGATTGAGCAGAATCTTCAGATAACCGCGGGATACCAGCAAATCCAGCACAGCCCGGACCTGATGTCCCGGCACCCACCGGTCCACCCAGTAGCCGAAATCCCCGCCGAAGTTGGCCCGTTCCGTTTCCCGAAGAGAGGCCCCCGGAAAGGCCGGGTCCAGGTCAATCAGTTCTCCCGGTTTAAACGAAAGACCGGGATATTTGGTCGGGTCAATCTGGAAAAGCTGCCCGTTTTTGACGGCGTAATGCTTTCCGCCGCTTTCTCCATAATAAAACGTGGCCAATTTTTCGCCGAGGGTCAGATTCTCTCCCAGAAAGTTTTCAATAAAGAGAGAGGTCTCCCAGTCCATCGTGACGTCGCCGAACCGTTCTAAAATCAGGCAGTCCACGTTGACCTGAATCGGCGGAACATCAATCTTTTCCAGATAGGCCAGAACGGCATCCGCCTGAGGATGGTCCTTGCAGTACAGCACCAGCTGGTTGGTTGATTCATTCGCAGCGGCCTGAATGTCCATCTGCTCTCGAACCAGCCCGGCCAGGTACTCTGCGGAATGGTGGCGGGTAAAATAAAAGACCTTGATGCCGTCCTTAATCTCCAGACGGCTGGGCGGCTGGAGGTAAAGCTCCGGCATCGCATTGGCGGTCTGGGCTTTGGTTTGGATTTCCCGCAGTTCCTTCAGCACACGGGCTGTTTCAACCTCCGTACTCCGCTTTTCAAAAAAACTGCCGCATCCTGCACAGAACAGAATTCCTGCCAGCACCGCCGCCGGGAGCATTGATGCTCTGTCGGCTGTCTTCAGATAGAAAGAATGGATGGCTGCTCGTTTCATCTTACTTCTCTGGTTCTGTCTGGATGGGCACCTGGTTCGAGGGGTTCGGCTGGACCGACTCTGCGGGCGGCTGATTGTCCTCCGTTTTTTGTCGGCTCTTTTGGAGGCGTTCCTCTTCTTCCCGAAGCTGGGCGGCTTTCTCTTCCGCCTGGACGGCCTGCTGTTCCAGTTCCGCGGCCCGTTTCTGGGCTTCCAGAGCGGCGGCTTCGGCTGCCTGGGCTTCCTGTCGGGCCTGCTGAATCTGCTGTTCCAGCTGTTCGCGAAGCGCCTGCTGTTCTGCCGCCGTCATTTTTTCAGACTCTGCTTTCCGGCGATTCTCTTCGAGCTGCTGACGAGCCTGTTCAATCTGCTGCTGCGCCTCTTTTCGCAGGTTCTCAAACGCTTCGGCCTGCTGACGGGCCGATTGGGCCTGCTGCCGCCGCTCCGCCGCCAACCGCTGCGCCTCTGCGGCCTCACGCTGGGCCTTAACCAGTGCTGCCCGGGCTTCGGCCGTGCGTTTTTCCATCAAACTGGTGTAAATATCAGCCCCCATCGGGTCGCCCAGTATCTCTTCGAGAGTCTGCTTCCGCTCCGGGGCCTCATATTTGCTGCGAACCATTTGAGCCGCTTGGGCATACGGAATACTGCCGGACGAAATGCTCGGCGTCAGGATAAAAATAATCTCGGTTGCCTTCTCTTCAAAATCTTTGCTCGAAAAGAGAACTCCTATAATCGGCAGGTCTTTCAGGCCCGGAATTCCCCGAATAACGGAGCGATTTTCACTTTTCCGCATTCCGCCGATAATCAGACTTTTCCCCGGCTCAATCCGATTTTCCGCCACCTGAATCGAACGCTCCGTAATAATCGACGTCTGAACTACTCCTTCCGGTTTCGATTTGGAACCGATCGTAATCGAGGTTTGCAGACCGATAGAGCCGTCTGCGTACACCCGCGGCGTCACCGTCAGGGTATCCGCCACCCATTTGTAGTCTGTAAGTGTATAGGTAATTGTGTTGTTCGTCTCAGAGGTTCCTTTGGCGGTTACCTGAAGCTCGATTGGAGCATTATCCCGAATGGTAATCGTAGCACTTTTCCCGTTGACGGTCTCAATCGACGGATTCAGCAGAATCTTCAGGTAGCCGCGGGATTCGAGCATGTCCACCACCAGACGAATCTGATGCCCGTCGATTCCTTTTTTATGCCAATATCCGAAATCCATTCCAAACTCCGACCGGCGGCTTTCCCGCAGCGAAGCCCCCGGGAAGGCCGCTTTGGGATACTTGGAAGCCCCCAGCGTCACCCCTTCCCCGAAAAGGTTTTCAATCAGCAGCGAGGTCTCCCAGTCCATTGTGATGTCGCCGAACCGCTCCAGAATCAGGCAGTCAATATGAACCTGAATCGGGGGCACATCCAGCCGTTCCAGAAACTGCAAAACCTGGTCCGCTTCTGCATCGTCTGCACAATGAATGATTAACTGGTTGGTTGTCGGATTCGAGCTGACCTTAAACCCCAAATCCCGAACCGCTCCGGCAAGCGAATGCACTTCTTTCTCTTTGGCTTTGTCCGGATTTCGGAAGGAAAGGTCGCCGGAAGGATGATGTTTTGTGAAGTAAAAAATCTTCACACCGTCAGGAACCTTTAGGCGAAGCGGCGGCTGGCGATACATCGTCGGCAGGGGATTGGCGATGTGCGGATTCTCCCGGACCTGTGAGAGTTCGTTCAGGATAATTCGGGATTCGATTTCCGTTGATTTTCGCTCAAAAAATGTCCGGATTTTCTGGTCGGCGGACTCCTGCGCACAGCCGCCCCAGAAACACAGCATAGCCAACAGCCGCCCCAAAACCATTCCTTGCTGCAGAATGCTTGTTCGACGGCTGGTCCGATATTTTCGGAAAAAAAACATCCCCGCTCGCTGTTGACAGACTCTTTCTGCTTTTTGACGCTTTAAGGACAATATCGGCGATGAAACGTTTTTTTCTGTAAAAAGAACCGCGATTTTATGAGATACCCATAGGAAATGCGGCTCGATTGTGGTACTTTTGCCAAAATGAAAAGCAAGGGAATTGGAAACAAACAAATCACGATTGGTTTTGTTTCGCTGGGCTGTCCGAAAAACACAGTGGACAGCGAAGTGATGCTTGCCCGAATCGGCCAGGCGGGTTTCGTCCTGACCGGTGAGATGCAGGCCGATGCCGTCATTATTAACACATGCGGCTTTATCGAACCGGCCAAACAAGAGGCCCTGGACGTGATTCGCCGGGCCGTCAAAGAAAAGAAAAAAGGCCGGCTCAGCAGAATTATTGTAGCCGGATGTCTATCCCAAAGGATGGGTGCAGCTCTTTTGGAGGAGATTCCCCAAATCGATGCCGTTGTCGGGTTGGGCCAGAGGGACCAAATTGTGGAGATTCTCCGTTCTGTTCTCCAATCACCGGCAAGACAGCCGGCGACTCGACAATTCCTCCAGCCCTCGTCGGATGTGGTCTTTGACGACAGCGAACGTCTTCTAATCAACCCCTCTCATTGGGCGTATCTTCGCATCAGCGAAGGATGCAGCCGACAATGCTCCTTCTGCACGATTCCAGACATTCGCGGCAAATTCAGGAGTAAGCCGCTCGATTTAGTTCTGTCAGAAGCCCGACAGCTCGCCGAACACGGGGTTCTGGAGTTAAATCTTATTGCTCAGGACACGACCTCGTATGGACGGGACATAGGTCTGAAAAACGGCTTGATAACACTGATAAGTGAGTTGGAAAAGATCGAAAAAGTCCATTGGCTTCGTCTGATGTATCTCTATCCGGCCTCCGTTGATGAGGCCCTCATTAATAAAATTGCCCAAAGCACCAAAGTGGTTCATTATGTTGATATTCCCATCCAGCACATCAGCAACACAATTTTGCGGGCGATGCATCGGCCTGATACCAAAGAAAACACGCTCCAATTGCTCCAAAAGCTGCGACAAGCTATTCCTGACATAGTTTTAAGAACGACCGTTATCGTAGGGTTTCCGGGGGAAACCGATAAACAATTCGAAGAATTAATTGATTTTATCCGCTGGGCCCAGTTTGACGCCCTCGGGGCTTTTCCCTATTTTGCCGAGTCCGGAACCAAGGCGGCAGACCTTCCGGACCAAGTGCCGGATTCGCTCAAACAAGAGCGATTAAGTCGACTTATGCTCACCCAGCAGGAGATTGCCTTTCGAAAAGCGGATGAAATGAAAGGCAAAGAATTGACCGTTTTGGTGGATGAGGCGGATCAGAACGGCAATCTTATCGGACGTTTTTATGGTCAAGCCCCCCATATTGACAGCGTTTGTCTTCTTCAGGGGCCGCCTGTCCAGCCGGGGCGGTTCATCCAAGCCCGTGTCGTCGGCCGGGAAGGATACGACCTGCTCGTTGAACCCATCTGATTTTTTCCGAACACATTTCTGAGAAAGGAGGTATAATATAATAACCTGAAATAAAATAGGAATAATAAGATGACTGGTTTGAGACAATATTATCTGGTTTTCTTTTCGGCCATAGCTATGGCCTTTGGAGGAGCGGCAAACCTTCGCTGTGTTCAGTGTGAATGCTGTACACACGAAAAGATTGAAGCGGAACCTGAAGAAGTTTCCTGCTGTTCCGAACAAATCGAAAAATCCGAGATTTCTTTTTGCACCCTTGCTCCCGTACCCTCCTGTCGATGCACAATTCAGTCTGCCCAAGCCGTTCCTGCTGAACGCAATCGTGACCTTTTCTCTTTTGAGAATAAAACTTCTAACTCGTCCTTAACGTCTCTGTCGAGTGAAGAGAATGAACTCCATCAAGTCTTTTCAGAACGGCAAACCCCCGGGCTTGTGTACGGCTGGTCTGCACGTGCCCAATCCTTTCTTTGTCGGCTGAACTGTTGATTCGTTCTCTTTCGAGTTCAGTCTGACTTTTTTGAAAAAGAACCTGAAGCTTTCTGAATGAAAGGAACGAACCATGAAGAATAAAACCGTATTGTTTGTGATTTTGGCCGGCACAGCCGCACTGGCGGTTGCTTTTGCGGGCGGTGCATTAAGAATGTCTTCGCATGGACAGGCCGGATGCAGTGCTGATGCGCTGACGGCTGCAAATGCCTGCTGCAGTGCGTGCACATGTACCGATTGCTCGTGTACGGATTGCAAATGCACCAGCGGATGCGCCTGTGAAAAATGCGAGTGTTCTCCCTGCACATGCGGACAGAATTCCTGCTCCTGCTGCGGCGGATGCACCAAGCCCAATGCGGCCTAATTTCGCCGGTAGGGCAGTCTAAAAACGGAAACCCTTTCACACGGTCCCTTTTTTGGGGCCGTGTGTTTTTTTTGTTTTAAACGTCTTGCAGGTTTGAAGCTGTCAGCGAATGCACTGATAAACGATGGCGGGAGGGAGGTTTCTCCAGACGGCCGGAGAAATCGCCACGCGGCGGAAGAGCGATTTGATTTTTCTTCGGAAGGCAATGCCGCTGGGCAGCATCAGGCCCGTCAAATAGGCAAATGTAGCAAACACCCCGCCGGGACGCAGGGCCTCCAGCGTGGCCTTCAGGAGCCGGTCCTGCAGCTCTTCGGAAAAACCGCTCCAGGGCAGTCCGGAGACGATACTGTCGGCGTGGGCAAACTGAAACTGCCGAAGAAGACGGGGGGTTTCCTCCACGCTGTGTTCGAGAATCACCAAATTCGGGAAACGCTCTCGAAGGACCTGAACGAGAGCCGGATTGCTTTCAATCGCCAGAAACGAGGCCTCGGGTTTTTTGCAGCGCAAAATCTCTTCTGTAAAAGCCCCGGTGCCGGCGCCGTATTCAACAATGACTTGGCTTTCGGCCACATTGGCCAGACGCACAATCTCTCGCGCCAGCACGCGGCTGCTCGGAGCGATAGCCCCGATTCGGGTCGGATTTCTCAGAAACTCTCTGAGAAAAAGCCGACTCGTCTGCAGACGGCTTTGCGGTTTGGCTGTAGTTGTCGTGTCAGACATAGAGAAGCATAATACCAGACAATAGAGGTAGAAAACAAGAAAAAACTGACAATCTTCTTGCAAACCATCCAACCTTCTTTTATCTTGTCCGTATTATCAAAGACGTGTCAGGGGAGCGCAAGGCATTTTGCCGACGCTGAGAGGTCTGGAAAGACCAACCCTTCGAACCTGATCCGGCTAATACCGGCGTAGGGAGGCACAAGGTTTACGAATCCATGCGCTCCCGAAATTGGGAGCGTTTTTTTTGTTTAGAGAAGGCCCCAAGATGACTCCGCCTGTCTTTTATGAGTTAAAATCGGCCGTGGTTGGAATCGCCGGATTGGGCGGGCTCGGCTCCAATGTGGCAGAAGCCCTGGTCCGGATGAAAATCGGCAAGCTGATTCTGGTAGATTTTGACCGGGTGGAGGCCAGCAACCTCAACCGTCAAAAATATTTTTATGATCAAATCGGCCGCTGGAAGGTCGATGCCACCATCGAAAATCTGCTACGAATTTGGCCGGAAGCCCAGTTGGAAGGGCACAAGGTTCGACTGACGCCCGAAACGGTCCAATCGATTTTTGCTTCCGCAGATGTGATTGCGGAGTGTTTTGACCGGGCGGACCAGAAACAGATGATTGTGGAGACGGTTTTGTCAAAAATGCCCGACAAGGTGATTGTTTCGGTCAGCGGTCTGGCGGGCTGGGGGGCCAGCAATGAGATTGTGACGCGTCCTATCAACAATCGGCTGATTCTTGTCGGTGACAGCGTCAGCGGGACGGGTCCGGGAATTCCCATGACGGCTGCACGGGTCGGCGTGG
>Ga0209409_1003132_pt1 | contig 11173 bp, 9 predicted proteins | sample AD_JPNMR1_MetaG_FD_184424 | JGI IMG/M metagenome (GOLD analysis project Ga0209409, IMG submission 184424) | Active sludge microbial communities of municipal wastewater-treating anaerobic digesters from Japan - AD_JPNMR1_MetaG (SPAdes) (version 2) | ecosystem: Engineered > Bioreactor > Anaerobic >...
CCGAAAGCCCATCCGAACAGCACTGCTTCAACCGTCGCAAAAACTACCAGCCCTACCATCACCCCCCAGAAATCCATCTCGTCCAATACGCCGTTTCCATAGAAGAAAATCACGGGCTGGCAGAGCACAAACGTCACAATTCCGAAAAATAGGCACGCTTCCCGGCGCGTCAGATTGAACTCATCTTCCATAAAGGCGATTGCCGGCATAGCCAGCGAAATCGAACTGGTCACACCCGCAATGAAAAGCAGGAAAAACCACAGAAGCCCGAACACCTGCCCAAAGGTCATCTTCTGCAGAATCAGCGGCATCGTCACAAAACCCAAATCAAAGACCTTTTGGGCCACATCCCGAATGCCCTCGGGCCCTAAAAAAGCATAGGCCGCCGGAATCACCAGACTGCCGCCCAGCACCACTTCGGCAAATTCATTGGCTGCCGCCGCCGTCAGCCCGGACAGGGCCACATCATCCTGCTTGCGCAGATAACTGGCATAGGTGAGGATAACACCGAACCCGCAGCTGAGGGTAAAAAAGATTTGTCCGGCCGCCGCCAGCCAGACCCGCCCTTTCAGCAGAGCCGACCAGTCCGGATTCCAGAGAAAGCCAAAGCCGTTATACACCGAACGTTCCGGATAGGCCGGGTCCGGCGTTCCGAGCATCAGCACCCGAATCACCAGCACAATGGCGATGACAAACAGCAGCGGCAAAGCCCACTTGCAAAACCGTTCGATGCCCCGCGTAATACCGAAACTGACAATCAGCAGATTCAGTCCAAAGGTCAGCAGAAAAAACAAATAGGCCGTTCCCACGCCGTCAAAATAGGGATTGTTCGCTCCGCCGAGCCCCTGATAGCCCTGCAGAAAGGTCTTCATCGCCTCCTGCGTCGTACACGCAGCGTACCGTCCGGTCACAGCAAAAAAACTGTATCCAAGCAGCCAGGATTCTATGTAGGTATAATAAGAGAAAATGACAACCGGCCCGAAAATCCCAATCACGCCGAAATACTTGATGAACCGGTTCTTCCTCCACATCGTCTGGAAGATGCCCGGTGCCGTGCTGTGCTCAAAACCGCCGCCGAACCGCCCAATGGTCCATTCAATCCACATCAGCGGCAGTCCCAGCAGCAGGAATGAAAGAAAATACGGAATCATAAAGGCGCCGCCGCCGTGATTGGCCGCCACTCCCGGAAACCGAAGAAAATTGCCCAGCCCGACCGCACTGCCGGCTACCGCCAGAATCACCCCCCACTTGCTCGTCCAATGCTCCCGTTCCAACCCAAGCCCCTCAAAAACCAAAGGCAATTACGACAAGCCCAACAAAGACAGACTGTCCCGTTCCACAATGCTCCGCAGTTTCTCCCGCGGCACCGTCGGCAGATGGGAGTCCGAAAGCAGTTTATTAAACCCCAAAAGCGTCTCGATGCATGCCCCCGGCTGGGCATACGGAAATCCGCTTCCAAACAGAAGCTTATCCATCACCCCCGCCTCATACGCCGAAACCACCGTATTGTACACCTGCCAGACCTTCATCGGATTGACGGTCAAATCGGCAAACACATTCTCATGTTTGGCCAGAAGGCAGAGCGTCTGCTCCAGAAACGGCAATCCCATTCGCCCGACAATCATCTTTAAGCCGGGGAACGTTCGCGCCACTTCATCCAGCAGCCAGGGACGAGCGTAATCCAAAACCGCTTCCGATGAATAAGGCGGACAATTATGAAAGAAAACCGGAATCCCCCGCTCCTGACAGAGTTCATACAGTTCCATCGCCTGCGTATGGGCCGGATGAAACCGGTCTTCTGCGCAATATAAGACAATTCCGCGAAGCCCCAAGTCCTCCGTGGCATCCTTCAGAATCCTCTTGGAAACCCCGTCTTCAACCGGGTTGAACACAGCAAACCCAATGGCCTTTGGATTGCCGGAAATATACTCGGAAAGATGATGATTCGCTTCTTTCCGCTCGAACCCGCAGCCGGCCAGCACAAAACAGCCGTCAATTTCACGGCAAACCGACCGGTGCTGCTCTGAATCAACCTGTTCTTCCGGACAACTGATATGTGTATGGCAGTCAATAATCATCCCAAATCCTCTTGTTTTGAAACCGGAGATACAATCCGGCGATATGTTTTTTGAAGTCAACATCTTAGCGCTCTTCTCAACCCCCTGTCAAGAAGAAACAGCGAGATTTTGTCGGCATTTCACCCGCCGTCTTGACAGGTCTTGCTGATGAGGGTACCATACGAGCCGGCTTGGGAAAAGCGAGGATACTGTGGACTGTGCCATTTGCCGAAATCCAATGATCACCCTTGAACTGGACAACGTCGAGACGGATTACTGTCTGGCCTGTCGGGGTATCTGGCTGGACAGCGGTGAACTGGAACAACTGCTGGGCGATTCCGGCAAAGCCCAGGAGGTGCTCCGGTCCTTTCAGCCGGCGGAAGGCGTTCAGGAAAAGCTGCGGCGGTGTCCGATCTGCGGAAAAAAGATGGAAAAAGTCCTTGTCGGGCCTGAATCTTCTTCCGTTCTGCTGGACCGCTGCCGAAAGGGACACGGCCTCTGGTTTGACCGCGGGGAGCTGGAAGCCGTTCTGCAGATGGGACGTTTCGATTCCCAGAAAAAAATCCCCTCTTTTCTGGGCAAAATGTTTAATAAGCCGGAAACAAATCCGAACCCGACTCCCTCTTAAAATAGTAGTATGGGAAAAGAAAGAGTTTCTTTTCAGAAAGGAGCCCAAACGTGGCTGCAGCTGTAATGATTTTGCTGTTTGTCGTCCTCGGTATTCCGATTCTGCTGGTTCTGTGGGGCATCGGGATTTATAACACGCTGGTCCAACTGAGAAACCAGGTGGAAAATGCCTGGTCTCAGATTGACGTGCAGTTAAAGCGGCGTCACGACCTGATTCCGAATCTGGTTGAAACCGCCAAAGGATATATGAAACACGAGCGGGAGACCCTTGAAAAAATCACAGAGGCACGCAGCCGGGCCATGGGGGCCAAAAATGTCGCCGACGCCGCCAAAGCCGAATCCGCCCTCAGCGGGGCTTTGAGCCAATTCCTCCTCGTCGTCGAAAATTACCCTGAATTGAAAGCCAACCAGAACTTTCTGTCCCTTCAGGAGGCCCTGACCAGCACCGAAAACAAAATCGCCTTCGCCCGCCAGGCGTACAATGATCAGGTGCTCTTCTACAATAACAAAATCCAGATGTTCCCCTCGAACCTGGTAGCAGGAATATTTGGATTTGCCAAACGAGACTTCTTTGAAATCGAGCAGCCCGCCCAGCGCGAAGTCCCGAAAGTCAGTTTTTAATTGTGTGTTATGAGTTCTGAATAAAGCATAAGATTTTTATGGACAACCCACATACAGTTCGGACAAAAAGCTATTCTTTTGCGATAGGGATTATCCATTTGAGCACAAAACTAAAACAAAAACATCACGTCGAAATCTCCTCCCAACTTCTTCGCTCCGGTACAAGCATCGGAGCCAACATAGAAGAGGCATCCGCCAGCGGCAGCCGTAAAGATTTTTTTCACAGAATGACAATCGCATCACAGGAAGCAAGAGAAACATACTATTGGCTTCGTCTGCTCAAAGATACAGAACTCGTTTCAGCGAATGAAATATCCTCTTTATTAAATGAAGCGGAAGAACTGATAAAAATGCTCACAAGTATAGTGAAAACAGGGAAAACTCAAGCTGCTCAAAACTCATAACTTATAACTCAAAACTACTGTGTGGGAACAGATTCGAATCAATAAAAGGAACTCCGTCCTGCTGCTGGCAGGGATGGGAATTTTTCTGCTTTCGCTGGGCTTTATTCTCGGAGCCGCTATCGGCGGTCCGGAATCCGGCTGGGTGGGCTTGATGGTCGCTTCGGCAGTCTGGCTTATCCTGATGCTGATAAGTTTTACCAATGGAGACCAGATTCTGCTGGCCTCCAGCCGGGCCGTACCCGTAACCCCCGATGTTCACCCGCAGCTGTTCAATATCGTTGAGGAAATGACCATCGCCGCCTCCCTGCCGAAAATGCCGAAGATTTATATCATTAATGACCCCGCCCCCAATGCCTTTGCCACAGGCCGAAGTCCCGAAACAGCCTCTGTAGCCGTCACGGCAGGTCTTCTGGCCCGCCTGAATCGGGATGAGCTGCAGGGAGTCATCGCCCATGAAATCAGTCATATCGTCCACCGAGATATCCTCTACGTCACGCTGGCAGGGGTCATGCTCGGCAGCATTGTCTTGCTCAGTCAGGTTTTCCTCAGAGGGCTGTATTATTCCTCTATCGGCGGACGAAGATATTCATCAGAAGGACGAGGCCGAGACGGCGGAGCACAAGCCATCTTCTTCATTTTAGCAATTATCCTGTCCATTTTAGCCCCCCTGTTTGCCCAATTATTCTATTTTGCCTTATCCAGAAGACGAGAATATCTCGCCGATGCCGGAGCTGTACGTCTGACCCGCTATCCGGAGGGGCTGGCCTCGGCCCTCGAAAAAATTGCCAACACCTCTGTTTCAATGCAGGCCGCCAACGCCGTGACCGCTCCAATGTACATTGCCAACCCGTTCCGCGGCCGAAACGCCGCCCACCTGTTCAGCACCCATCCGCCTATTGAAGAACGCATTCGAATCCTGCGGCGGATGAGCCAGGGGGTTTCCTACCGAGATTATGAAGAATCCTACAGGGCTGTAACCCGACGCACAGGGATTATTCCACCCTCTGCCGTCAAAGACGAACCCATTCCGCCGCGAAGTCCTTCTGCTTCGACTCCGCAAGCCCCTGTCCCAACAGATTCCGCACGAGTAAACCGCCAAATCGGAGACTTAATGCGGAAAGTCAACGGCTTTGTCTTTCTCCCATGCTCCTGCGGCATTACGATGAAAATCCCGCCGAACTTTCCTGCTCCAAAGGCCCAATGTCCCCGGTGCGGGCAGATTGTCTCGATTCGGAGATAACCAATGTCGAGAACCGGCTGGCTCCTGGCGGCAATCCTGTTTATCGGGTTTCTTTTGCGAATTTTGTACTGCTGGAATCTGCCGCTCAGCGGGGATGAAAGCGTCAGTCTGCTTCAGGCCGCCGGCAAAGCCCTCGATTATCCCAGACGCATCCCTCACTCCCCCACACCCGTCCGGCAGATTCAATCCCTGATGGAATACTCCCCCGACCGCGGTCTGTCCGACGTGCTCAAATCGATGGAGCAAACCGGAATGCATCCGCCGTTCTATTACTTGCTGCTTCATTCCCTCATCAAATATGCGGGAAATGATGTTCTCCTTCTTCGAATATTTTCCGTGGTTTTCTCGGTTTTGTCGATTGGATTGCTCTTCTCGATAGGAAGGAAACTCAGGAGTCCTGCCTGCGGTCTTCTGGCAGCCGCTCTTCTGGCGTTCAGTCCCTATAGCGTTCAGTTTGCTCTCCTGATCCGGCCGTATCCGCTGGTGATGTTTTTATCCCTTCTTTCTTTCCGACTGATTCTGGAATTCACCGAAACCGGTCAGAAACAGCGAAGTTTGCTGTTATATCTCGCTTTTGTTTTCACGGCAGTCGTTGGGTTTTATTCAATCTATCTGTTCATCTTTGTTTTTGTCTTTGACCTGGCCTTTCTTGTGCTGTCTAATCCGAAACAGAAAAGAAATTGGATGGCCGCCGCTGCAACCAGCTGCTTGGTTTTCCTCTTTTATCTGCCCTGGCTCCCGACGTTTTTTCACCAGTTAAAAGTCGTACGAACCGGAGACTATTATTTCTACGGCACAAGCAGTTTTCGTCACTGGCTCGAACATCTTTTTGCCTCAAACTTTTCAGAGTTTCTTCCCGGAACATACGCCTTTTACAAATTTCTGATTCTCGGCATCGTCTCCGGAATCGGACTGGCCGGAGTATTTCAGCTGCAGAAAAACAAAGCCGGCAAAGCTTTTCTTTTGGCATTCTGCATCTACCTGGCGGCGTATTATCTGGCAGACCGCATCTTCCAAATGAAAACACTGAACAGTCCCCATTTTCAATTCTTTACGATTCCCGTCGTTTTGCTGATTCTCGCATTGGGAGTTGTCTCTCTGCCCCGAAAATATTCCCCGCCCGCTGCTGTCTTGCTGTTTCTTGTATTGGGGGCAAATCTTTATCGCTCGTTCGCTGCCCCGAGAACTCACGACGGTCCCCACTGCACACAGAATTTTACACGAGCCGTTCATTCCTATATCCAGGACTCTTCCGGACTGATCGTCTTTAACAACTCCTTTCAGCGGCTGATTCTGGCAACGGTCGGCCCGCTTCGGGTACCGCTTGAGGCTGTCACGGCTCCGAGGGCTGCTTACCTGTCAACCTTGAAAAGTCTGAACACCCTGCAGTCATACGAGTATCTCTTTTTCCCCGTCCATGACTGTCCGGATGTCCATTGGAATCCCGATGAACAGGCCCTTCAGCAACTGCAGGATTACCTGGGAAAAAACGGGTATTCTTTCTGCGAAAAAATTGGAGATCCGTTCTCTCAAAAAACCTATATGATGATATTCAAACGCGATTGTTCGGCTCCTTCCGGGACGGTGAGCGCACCGGAAAAAGATTCGAGCGGATAACCCCCCATTTGGCTAGCCGATAGAGCAGGGCCGTCTTCAGACACCCCAGGCCGTACACGCAACTGCGGCGAAAGTTAATGGACGACGCCTCCGCGAAGTACCTTGTGGGACAGGACACCTCCCCGATCGGATATCCCAGCCAGAGAATCTGCGCGAGCATCTGATTATCAAACACAAAATCATCCGAATTGTTCTCCAGCGGCAGCCGCTCCAGCAGCGTCCTCGAAAAGGCCCGATAGCCCGTATGATACTCCGACAGTTTAGCCCCCATCAGCAGGTTTTCCGCAAAGGTCAAAAACCGGTTGGCCGCATACCGCCACAGCGGCATCCCGCCCTTGAGGGCATAACCGCCCAGAATCCGCGAACCCAGCACACACGGATACAGGCCGTTGGCAATCATCGACGCCATCGCCGGAATCAGCTGCGGCGTATATTGATAGTCCGGATGCACCATAATCACAATATCCGCCCCCTGCTCCAGGGCCAGCCGATAGCAGGTCTTCTGATTGGCCCCATAGCCCTGATTGCGGGGATGAACATGAACCAGCGTACACGGCAGCTGACGGGCCACTTCCGCCGTCCGGTCCGAGCTGGCGTCATCCACCACAATCACCAGGTCCACAATTCCCTGCTCCATCACCTCCTGATGGGTTCTTCGCAGGGTGGCCTCTGCATTGTAGGCCGGCATGACCACCACGACTTTCCGCCCTTTAAACATAGCCGGTTCTGTCTCCTTCAACAATCGTTCTGTCAGTCTTGCGGAAAACCATCTCCATTGTCCCCCCTGCCCCGAAAAGCGATTCCAAAGCCGCCGCCAACACAAACAGCGGACTTGTCAGCAAGGTAAAAACCTGCTGAAGACGCAGCAATCCCATCGGATACCCAGCCGTATAGGAATGGTTGCCTTTCAAAAATTCAAACAAAAGCTCTCGTTTATGGCAGATGCAGTTCAGAAGACTCTGCTGAATTCCGAAAACATTCTGTTCCAGAGAAAAGGTCGTCTTTCGGCACAATTGGAATCCCTGCTCACTGAGCACCCGCACCAGCCCCTCCGGCGAGAAGAAAACCAGATGCCGCGGCGGGTCCAGATGAAGCCAGCGGCCCTTGAAAAGCCGCGCCTGCCAGCTATGGATATTCGGCATCGACAAAAACAAAAAACCCCCGGGCTTGAGAATAAAATCAATGGTCTGAAGTGTCTTTCTCGGCTGGGACAAATGCTCAAAGACATGCCAGAGGCAAACCGCATCAAAAAAACCTTTGGGAAAATCCCCTTCCTCGAGAGAACCAATTTTGAGATGGATTCCGGGTACCTCCCCCGCCCGCTGAGCCGCCGGACCCGGCAGCTCCACCCCGTATCCTTCATACCCCCGCTCAATCAAATAACCAAGAAACCGTCCGTTTCCGCAGCCGACATCCAAAACCCGCCCCGGCGGCCGAACCAAACGGCTCACCGCACGGGCACGACCCTGTCGAAAAAAATCCAGAACCTTCTCTACGGCGGGAGAAAACTTGTTCGGCCGGGAACCGTAGTAGGCCTCATCGTAATACCGCTCCAGCTGACGGTCATCAGGACGAGGAGACAGAAAATAGGCACCGCATTTCAAACACCGGCAGATAGAAAAAATCTCCCCATACATACTTTCGGCCGAGTAACAAAAGCGGCTTTGGCTGTGCCCGCAGTAAATACACGACTCTTTCGTGATTCCCGCTTCCGCCATCGACAAGCCAACCCGCACCTGTTTGCCTACCGCATTACCCAGTCTTGCCCCTCAAATCGCAGGGAGGCCTGTCCGCGAAGCTGGGGATCCGCTCCGATGGAATAGGTCAGCTGAAGAGTCTTTCGCAGATAAACCGGCACAGGACGCTCTTGCTCTCTCAAAGTCGGATGCTCTATAGCAATCGTTTCATTGCTCAGCCCGGCCAGATAAAACCGAACCTCCTTGGCTTTCTCATCAAAATCCGGCCAAAAGACCACAAAATCCCGTCGATTGTCCTGGCCTTTTCGGATGCGATGGTCCTCAAAATCAAGCGATTCAAGAAACGGATATTGCCCCCGATGCCGAGCCCGTACGGTTTCAAACAGACTGAACGGCTCTCCCTGTCCGGCAGACAGAATCTGGAACGTGTCCGTTACCAACTCAAATTTCGGATAAAATGGAACTTCTTCTTCCGAAGACAGGTTTGTCACAGAAAAAATCATATACCAGAACCGTTTCGGCTGGCCGGTTTGAGGAGACGGTACCTGAATCAGGATGGGATGTTCATACGTAATATCGAGGGTCCAGTGTCCTTTTTCCGGCAGGGCCGACGGACGCGGCCAGCCGACTACCAAACCCGAAAGAATCCCGACCCATAGCATCGAATAAAACCCAACTTTTTTCTTCATACTTCATCCCTTTTCTGAAATCCATTCGCATCTTATCTATAACAGTCATGGCCTCTTGTGTAAAGCACAATCTATCCGCTATTGTATTCTTTATTTTTCGGCTTGGAGGGCATGAAATCTGGGCTCTTTTGGACAAAGTGCATTGCTTGAAAAAACCGGCTTTTCAGAGGCCGTCCATAAACACAGAAGGCAATACCAGAACATAATAGACCTGTTTAATTCAGAATATTCCCTTTCTTTTCTCTTGACATCCCTCCTGAGCCCCGTTTATCTATCGCCTTGCCTTCAGAATAGCGACAACGAAAACCGATAATTCAGAACAGACAAAGATAAAACGCTTTTAAGCGACAGAGAATACAATGACAAAAAAAGCCAAAACAAAAGCATTGGTCATCGTCGAGTCGCCCGCCAAGGCCAAAACCATCAACAAATATCTCGGCCCGGATTTTGAAGTAGAGGCCTCCATGGGCCACGTCCGCGACCTGCCCTCCAAAGGCCTGAATATTGACATCGAACACAATTTTGAACCGACCTATGAAATCAATCCGGGCAAACGCAAGGTCGTCGCCGCCCTCCGCGCCAAGGCCAAAAAATGCGAGAAGTTCTACCTGGCAACCGATATGGACCGAGAAGGCGAGGCGATTGCCTGGCATCTCAAAGAGGTTCTCAATCTGAATGATGAAGACACGTACCGCGTTGTCTTTAACGCCATCACCAAAAAAGACATTGAACGGGCCTTCGCCAATCCGGGCAAGATTGATATGGACCGTGTTCTTGCCCAGCAGGCCCGACGTGTTCTGGACCGCATCGTCGGCTATCAAATCAGCCCCCTGCTGTGGAAAAAAGTCGCACGCGGACTGAGTGCCGGACGTGTCCAGTCTGTCGCCGTGCGGCTGGTTGTCGAGCGGGAGCGGCAGATTCGTGCGTTTGTCCCGCAGGAGTACTGGCTCATTCCGGCTGTCTTTGCCTCCGAGAAGGCCGACATCACCGCTGAAGAATGGCAAACCTTTCTCAACAGCGCCAAAGACCCGGAAAAAGGACGCACGCTGACCGAACAGGACCAGTGGCTGGCCAAACACGGTGCCTTCCGGGCTGATTTGACATCCGTCAACGGCCAAAAGTTCGAGGCCTCCAATCAGACGCAGGCCCAGGCCGTCTATGAGAAATTGAAAGGGACACAGTTTATCGTCCGCCGCATCGAAACCAAACGCGTCCAGTCCCGCCCGGGCGCTCCGTTTATCACCTCAACGCTTCAGCAGGCCGCCGCCAATCGGCTCGGCTTCGGAGCGCAGCGGACGATGACCATCGCCCAGCAGCTCTATGAAGGCATCGATCTGGGCTCGATGGGCGCTCTGGGGCTGATTACCTATATGCGAACCGACAGCACGCACCTGTCCGAAGAGGCCGTTCAGGAAGTCCGCCATTACATCCAGTCCCAAATCGGCCCGGAATATCTGCCGGAAACTCCCAATGTTTTTACCGCCCGCAAAGAGGCCCAGCAGGCCCACGAGGCCATCCGCCCGACCGACCCTGACCTGACCCCCGACGAGCTGGCTCCCTTTCTGACAGATGAACAATACAAACTTTATGACCTTATCTGGCGCCGATTTGTCGCCTGTCAGATGAAAGAAGCCCAGTGGGATACCACCCGCATCGAAATCGAGGCCCAGACGCCGGAGGGCCCGTGCATCTTCACGGCATCCGGCCGTACGCTGGCCTTTGACGGCTTTACGCGAATCTGGCCGACCTCCGCAGAAGAACCGACCCTGCCGACTCTGCACGAAGGCCAAATCCTCAAGGTCGTGGACCTCAAACCCGTTCAGCACTTTACCAAACCGCCAGCCCGATATACGGAGGCCTCGCTGATTAAGACCCTCGAAAAGGAAGGTATCGGACGGCCCAGCACCTATGCGACGATTATTTCCACCATTCAGGAGCGGAAATACGTCGAAAAGGTCAACCGCGTCTTCTACGCCACTCATATCGGCGAAATCGTCACCGACAAACTCCTCGAATATTTCCCCCAGATTATGGACATTGCCTTTACCCGCCATATGGAGGAGCAGCTGGACAAAATCGAGGAGCAGCACCTCAACTGGGTCCAGGTCCTGCAGGAGTTCTACGAGCCCTTCAAAAAATCACTCGAAGAGGCCGTCCAGAAGATGAAACACGCCAAGGCCGAAACGCAGCCCAGCGAATACACCTGCCCGGAATGCAAGGC
>Ga0209409_1003134_pt1 | contig 11173 bp, 11 predicted proteins | sample AD_JPNMR1_MetaG_FD_184424 | JGI IMG/M metagenome (GOLD analysis project Ga0209409, IMG submission 184424) | Active sludge microbial communities of municipal wastewater-treating anaerobic digesters from Japan - AD_JPNMR1_MetaG (SPAdes) (version 2) | ecosystem: Engineered > Bioreactor > Anaerobic...
AGCTTTTTAGGGTAGCACTTGCGGAATTCGCCGAGCCCCACGAAATCGATGGCTTCTTGGACCAGCCGGCGGCGAGTCGCGGGATCTTTCACGTACAGCCCGCAGAAGTAGTCGATGTTCTCATCTACCCTGAGCTCGTTGAAGACAGCTACGTTCTGCATGACAATACCGATGTTTCGCTTGCTGTCATAGGCGTCCGGAGTCATAGGCTTTCCGAACACCTCGACAGTACCTTTGTCGTATTTTAGAAGCGCCAGGATGCAATTGATGGAGGTGGTCTTCCCTGATCCGTTAGGCCCGAGCAAGCCGACGATCTCGCCTTCTGGTACCTGAAGATTGAAATGATCCAGTGCAACCAGATCTCCATATCTCTTGACCAGGTCCTGCACATTGATCATCACCATGGTTATTCCTCCTCGCTCCGCTCGGCTCCGCTTAATAAACAGCAAGCGTTGCAAAAGCACTCTAAGCTCAGGGAATCGATTGGAGAGACGGCTTACTGACATGTAAGTCTCAAGGCGGATCGGAAACCGGTAGGGCTGGGTTCAATGCAAATAGAAGACTGCTGTAAAGATCGCTGCAACCGATAGTGCGGGTAACAAAGAGCATAGCTTCAAAGAACGCCTGAGAATTACACGGAAAGTCACAGTTACCGCAATTATAACACGAAAGAGATCCACAGGGCAGGAGTCAATTGATACAGCTTATGCAACCCTAAGAAAATGAAACCTTGCTGAACCGAAATCCAGCAAGGCGGAGTATTGACTCATTTAATCCTATTGTCACTTCTTCGCTTCCCAGAAGCACCTCTTCGGAGAGACTATCTTGCCTTCCTTTTTCAGCTTAGCCATGATCTTATCTACTTCTTTTTTATCCAGGCCTGTTGCTTCAACTACGTCCCCTGCCTTTACAGGCTTGTCCGCGTTCTTAAAGTATTCAAGGACTACTTCATAGTTATCCATTATCGCATCTCCTTTCTCGTTCTGGTAAGTACGATTTCCCGACCTGACTTCCCCATTCGCTTAACTTTTCAATTTTTCAAAATAGCAAGGGAACAACAAGGGAACCCGGTTCCTGCGTTGGAATTCGACGCAGGCAAGAGAACTCCTTTTCAAGCTATTTACATTTAGCCGGGTAGCAAACGTCAATGCGGGAAGCTATACAAGAACAATGAAAAACGAGCATGGAAAAGGAAGAGCAAAGACTCATACGACTTTTCTCAGTTAGACTTACTATTTGACGTCAATAACACATAGTGATAGAATATGGCTATACTACGCGATACGTAGTAGAGGCAAAGCGGAATCAAACAAAAGAATTCCTGCAACTACGCAGCGGAAAACAGCAGGAGGAATGGGAAAATGCAAGAGGTTTACGAGTTCTTAAAGAAATGCGGAACCTACTATCTGGCTACGGTAGAAGGTGACCAGCCCAGAGTCAGGCCCTTTGGCACGGTCAATATCTTCGAAGGGAAACTCTATATTCAGACAGGCAAGGTAAAAGACGTATCTAAGCAGCTCCAGGCAAATCCCAAAGCAGAGATCTGTGCATGCGAAAATGGAAAGTGGCTTAGAGTAACAGGTAAGCTCATAAGAGACGACAGATACGAAGCAAAGAAGAGTTTGCTCGATAAGTATCAGGAGCTTCAGTGCATGTATTCACCGGACGATGACAATACGGAAGTCCTCTACTTTGAAGATGCGATAGCTACATTTTACTCGTTTACCGAGGAGCCAAGGGTTATTAGGTTCTAGCAAACGATATCCGGGATCCATTTCCTAAGGAGGTGCTCTAAACTGAAACACAGAATCCAGCAATCTCCGCTGACAGAAACTGCACTACTCGTTATGCTGGCGATGTACCAACCTAATCACGGTTATGGCGTCATGCAATTCGTGAAGGAGAAAACGAAAGGCCGGGTCGTTTTCGGACCGGGAACACTATACGGCGCCATCGATAATCTTGCGAAGAAAAAATGGATTGCTCCCTGTGCTCCCGTAGAAGGAGATCGAAAGAAAGAGTACGTCATAACTGACCTGGGGAAAGAACAGGTAAAAGCAGAGCTCAAGAGAATGAAGGAAGTCTATAACATAGGCCTGGAAATAGCGGGCGAGGGAGAGATGGACAATGATCAGGGAGTTTAGGCTATTCCTGGATCCCGTCGACGGGCTAGAAAAATGGCTTAATAAGAAAGCAAAAGAAGGGTTGAGGCTATCCAAGGTGCAAAGGTGCATCTATGAGTTCGAAAGATGTAAGCCCGGTCAGTATCAGTATGCAGTAGACTACATCGGTAATAAGTCGGATGCGGAACGAAAGGAATATGAAAGCCTTCTCGATGAAATAGGAATCCGCTACTTTGAGAAGCCGCTGAATCTGGGGCAGTTTGCGGTAGGTAAAATCCAGTATCGCCCATACGCTAATAAGGGTGGCAAATGGGCCACGTCGAGAGGGATGATTAACAGAGAGCTTCTTATCTTGGAAAAAAAGAATGACGGGAAACCTCTTAGCGTTTACACTAACATAGAAGACAAGATCGCAGCGTTAAGGGAAAGGAGAAAGCCTCTTTTTTATCTGATAGTTTTCGTGCTTCTCATGGGATTATATGTTTTCTTCTTCGGCAGACCCTTGTATAACATTTCCATCTTAGGGACCTGGATCAGCAGCTCTTTGGGAACCGTTATCTTATGGATCCTGCTCGGAGTTATTTGCGCCATCTCCATAGTAAGAACAGTGCAGATATCCCTATCTATAAAGTCACTGAAAGAAAAAAGAAACATACTTGAATAGGAAGTCGGCACCTGCGCTTTTCAGGTTCTTTTGGAATATACCCTAGATATGAATTTCTAAGATACTGAATGGAGGAAGCGGATTGGACGAACCGATTACCGTTCGCGAAGTTGAATCGAACGAAGATATCGCCGAATTCTGGAGATACCGGGACGAATATATAACTCGAGATATTTTCCCCAATGATACGCTGGGGAAACCGTTAACCAAGGAAGACCTGGACTGGTTCCTCTCCAAGGAATACAAAGACCTCATGATGAAACTCTTCCATCGAGACGAAGACAAGGTCCGGTTTGTATTCTTCGAAAGAGATGGCAAAAAAATTGGGTTTTGCTCCTATGTGACCTATTTTTCAGAGGACAAGAAGTGCTTTATAGTAGACTTTTGCGTATTACCTGAATTCCGGCGCCGAGGGTTCGGGAAAGCATGTTTCCGTCTTCTGAAAGAAAAGGAAACTAAGAAGGGCGCAGACTATTTTGAACTCAATATCTCAACCGAGGACAACAGGTGTTTCTGGGAATCCCTTGGTTTTGAATTCAACGGCTTTGATGAATACGGGAACATCCTGTATCAACTTAAACCGGAGCAACTTGGCGAGATAACCTATGAACTGTTCCGGATGAAAGACTTTGATCAACTAAAGCAGCTGATGGTAAGCTATAAAAAGTCAGCCGAAGGGGAGCTTATGACAGATACCGATAAGTCTTCTCTAAAAGACGCCATTGAGAACAAGGAGATCTTCTTTTTTGTGGCAAAGAGAAAAACCCGGTTGATAGGGATGTGTTTAGTAAGGCCACGGTCTACTACATGCCGGTGCGAGAAAGGTGACCCACTTGATAATCTCTATATCCTCCCGGTTTATCAAAATACAGATGTCGCAACCAACCTAGCGAAGTTTGCGTCAGATTGGTGTGAAAATCACAAGGAGATCATCTATGGCTAGGAAACAACCTCCGGTAAAAACAGGAGATGAAGTAGTCCTCGAAATCGAAAACTATGCAAGCGAAGGTGAAGGCGTGGCTCGCATCGAGGGATTTACAGTCTTCGTCCCAGGCGCTCTCGTCGGTGAAAAGGTTGTCGCATTAATACATGTCGTTAAGAAGACATATGCCCGCGCACACCTTGTTGATGATGGGATCCGAATCGCCTCACCCGACCGCGTAGCGCCTCCCTGCCCTCTCTACCCCGACTGCGGCGGGTGCCAACTCCTTCATCTTAGCTACGAAGGGCAGCTTGCCATGAAGCGGCAAAGGGTCGTAGACGCCCTCGCGAGAATCGGCGGGCTTACCGATGTCGTAGTTCACCCTATAATCGGCATGTCAAACCCCTGGCATTACAGGAATAAGGCCCAGTATCCCTTTGGGATGAGCAATGGCAACATCATTGCAGGGTGCTACAGGAAAGGCACACACGAGGTAGTTGAAACCTCTGACTGCCTGATTCAACACCCCATGAATAACCGGGTAACAGAAGAAGTCAAGAGGCTCGCAAAGGAATTCGGGCTTTCAGTATATGACGAAGAAACCCACAAGGGGCACCTGCGATATGTATTGGTAAGACGCGCATTCGGGACAGGTGAGATCTCAGTGGTCCTTGTTACCAACGGCTCCCACTTCCCGGATGGGAAGGGATTCGCCAAAAGCCTTGCATCGAAGTTCCCCGGCATTCGCAGCATCGTTCAAAACGTCAATCGCATTCGCGGTAACAAAGTGCTTGGAGACGAAAACATCGTCCTCTGGGGAGAAGACGGAATCGTTGATATCCTGGGAGACCTGCGATTCAAGATATCTGCGACCGCCTTCTATCAAGTGAACCCCGTCCAAACCCTCGTCCTTTATCAGAAAGCAGTGGAATACGCAAGGCTCTCAGGCGAGGAGAAGGTAGTTGACATCTATTGCGGTGTGGGAACCCTGACTCTCTTCCTCGCCGAGCAGGCGCTTGAAGTCTACGGAATAGAAGCTAACAAAGATGCCATCGAAGATGCTAACGAAAACGCCAAACTCAACGGAATCACAAATGTCCGCTTCATATCAGGCCGCGCAGAGGAGGTCGTACCGGATCTGGCCAAAGAGGGAATAACCTTTGATGTGGCAGTATTAGATCCGCCGAGGACCGGCTGTCAGCCGGAAGTGTTGGAAGCGCTTGCAGACACCGGGCCGCAAAGAATCGTGTATGTCAGCTGTAATCCGAGCACCCTGGCACGGGACCTGAAAGTCCTCGCACAATTGGGTTACAGGATAGACGAAGTTCAGCCTGTAGACATGTTCCCCCATACGTACCATGTTGAGTGCGTGGTATTGATGTCGCGGCTGTAAGCCTTGATTTTACTGGGTTTTCGCGTTTGCATTCAACTTGTCTACTCGAGAGAAAGGGTAAAATGCGTATGTGGGAACATATCAATGGTATATTTTTGGATAATATTTGAGCCTGAAAATTGGAAGTGTTGAGTTAACAAGTTAGATAATAGCGGTTTTTATAGGGAGTTGAGTAAGCAGGATAGATGTATATTTAATGCAAGTACACTTATCTCTTGAAAGGGCTTTATTATAAAAAAGCGTAAAATGTTGAAATTGTTCGTTTCTTTGCATATAATAAAAATTGGAATTTTATGTGCTGCAAGATATTCATAATGGATTACTTAACAAAAAACCAAGCAGCTGAAAATTGAATATATCCCCGCGCATAGTTCAAGTTTTATGCGAACAGGGGCGTATTAAGGGAGATGTTAGCTTGGTTGGGCAGTGGCGATACCAAAGGATGCTGAGAAGTCTGCTGATTTGAGGATAAAAAAGATAAAAATAGAGGGGCAAAGTATAATGGCAAAAGTTGAACAACTTTATCTTTGTTTTTCACATTGACGGTTTTTCTCTTGTATCTCAGCCTCTCTTTATATTTATTTAACGGGGAAGGGTGAAGATATGAGCGTATTTGTCGAACTTTCTATTGACCAGATTAAAATTGATAAGGAAAATCCTAGAATTGCAAACTACTTATCTATCTATGACCCTGAAAAAGTTACAAGTGACACGATAGCATTATTACTTGGTACAAAAACTACTTCCTGTGAGAGCCTTCGTGAGTCCATCCGTGAACATGGAGGTATTATTCATCCAATAATCGTTAATAAAGAACCAGATGGTACATATCGTGTAATTGAAGGAAATACTCGTCTTCAAATATATAAAGATTTTAGGGATTCTGGAGTCCCAGGCAATTGGGATTCTATCAAAGCAATTGTTTATGAGAATCTTGATGCTGAACGAATTCATGCTATTCGGTTGCAAGCGCATTTAGTCGGGCCGCGTGAATGGGATCCATATTCTAAAGCAAAATATCTGAATTATTTATACAATGTTGAACATATGCCCATAAATGTGTTGATATCTTTATGCGGTGGATCTTCAAAAGCGTCAGAAATTAAAAACATGATTGCAGCATATAACGATATGGAAACTTATTACCGTCCTATATGCGATGATGATATGCAGTTTGATATAAAGAAGTTTCATGGCTTTGTTGAATTACAAAGTAAAACTGTATTAGACGCTCTTAAAATGCATGGATTTACTAAAACAGACTTTTCGATATGGATACGTGATGAAAAAATTAGCGTTATGCAGGATGTACGTCGCATTCCGGATATCCTTAAAAGCAAGAAAGCCAAAGAAATATTTTTAAAAGAAAATAGTACTGAGGCTAAAAAGGTACTAGCAGCAGAAGAGATAACAACTGAAAAGCTTAAAGATGTCCCATATGAAATGCTGGCTAAAGAACTGTCAAAAAGAATAATGAATATGACGATTTCTGAGTTGCATCATTTACGAGATGACCCGGTGTATGAAGATAAACTGAATAGTCTACGAAATGTTTGTCATGACATTCAAACTATCATTCTTTCAGAAATTGATGGTGAATAGTGATGCCTGAATCTTACCAACATCAAGAGCTTGTGCAATTATTAAAAAGAGAGATATTGAAGTTAATTCCATCAGGTTGTCAAATACTAATTCAACAAGATACTCCTGACTCTTTATCTTTACCCCCAAGAACAATTGGTGGCTTTCGTCCAGATGTATATTACTGCTTTGAAAATCTTCTAATAATTGGTGAAGCCAAGACTGAAGGTGAAGTTGAAAAGCAACATAGTAGAGCCCAATATGAAGCATACATGAAAGAATGTGCTAATTTTCAAGGCAAAGCAGTACTATTAATTGCTGTTCCATGGATTGAACGTGCAGCAGCAAATAATATAATACAAAGATTAAGAAAAAGAATTCCAGGAAATTACACAACGAAGATTATTGAGTGGATAGAAGGTGCGGTATGAAAAAAATTCGCCTTTTAAAAGAACCAAAAACCAAACCAAAATCTGATGCGTTTCCTTATCAAAAAGAAGCTTTTGAATCAATAAAAGATTTAGATTACGCTGCCATTTTTCATGAGCAAGGATTAGGCAAAACAAAAATTGCAATTGATATATTACTCTATTGGCTAGAAAAATCTTCAATTGATACGGTACTAATAGTTACAAAAAAGCAACTTGTTCAAAACTGGAAAAATGAATTTATATATCACACTTATATAAAACCTGCGATACTGACAGATGATAAAAAAAATAACTATTTGGTGTTTATAAGCCCTGCTAGAGTTATTATAACCAATTTCGAAATCTTACAAGTAGAGAAAAGCCAATTAATTTTATATTTAAAAACAAGAAATGTGGCTATAATCATTGATGAAGCTACTAAACTTAAAAACCCTAAATCAAAATTAACTCAGACATATTTTGAGCTTTCACCATTATTTAAAAAGAAATTAATATTAACGGGAACGCCTGTTGCTAACCGCCCATATGACATATGGGCACAAATATATTTTTTGGATCAAGGTAAAAGCTTGGGAAATAATTTTTCAGAATTTAAAAAGCAAACTGACCTTTCCAATAAACTTTCAGAGAATAAAAACTTACAGGAAGCTTTTGAAGAAGAACTTGCTGGCATCTTTGAAAAGATTCGCTCTTTTTCTGTTAGGAAAACTAAAAATAGTGGTATCATTTCTCTCCCAGATAAGATATATATCAGAGAAGAAACCGAATTAACACCTGAACAAAATGCTTTATATAATAAAATACGTGAAGAGCTAAAAGTTGAGGTTATCAAGAATGGTAAGAAAATAATTGATGATTCTTCAGCGATGGTTAAGCGACTTCTTCGTTTAGTTCAAGTTACATCGAACCCTTTGCTCGTTGATGAAAGCTTTAAAGGAAAGTCAGCAAAAGAAGCTGTTTTATCCGAATTGATTAAAAGTATTTTAGCAAAGGGTGAAAAATGCATTGTTTGGACAAATTTTATTCAAAATGTAGATTATTTCCATAAATTATATTCCAAATTTGGTTCTGTAAAAATACATGGAGGCATGAGAATCGCTGATAGAAATCGCTCAGTTGAAAAATTTCGTTCAGAGAATTATAAAGTGCTCTTTGCAACACCTGCATCTGCAAAAGAAGGCCTAACTCTGACAGAGGCAAACCATGTAATATTTTATGACCGTGGTTTTAGTCTGGATGATTACTTGCAAGCCCAAGACAGGATTCACAGAATATCCCAAACGAAGACCTGTTATGTTCATAACATTATAACCAAAGGAACGATTGATGAGTGGATTGATGTATTACTGTATGCAAAACAAAATGCTGCATCACTTGTTCAAGGTGATATGCCCTTAAATGAGTATAGATTAAAGGCTGATTATAGTTTTGGGGATATAGTAAAAGAAATTTTGAATATAAAGGATAATTAGGAGGAAGATATGGGTAAAATAACCATTGGGAAAAAAGAGTTTAATACTGAAGAAAGAATACTTGACCAAAATGAGTTATATTTTTATGAAGAAAATCCAAGGATTTATTCTATTATTCACTCTGATGGAGAACCACCTATACAAGTGAAAATTGAAGAAGCCTTACAGAAAATGGATCATGTAAAAAAATTACGTGTTGCGATTGAGCAAAATGGTGGAGTTACTGAACCATTATTGGTAATGTTACGCAACGATAAATATTACGTAATAGAAGGAAATAGTCGCCTAGCAGCATATCGTGCATTAGCGGAAAAAAACCCGATAAAATGGAGAACTGTAAAGTGTAATGTTATTCTTGACAAATTAACAGATGATGATATTTTTACTTTGCTTGGTCAATATCACCTAATAAGTAGAAAGGATTGGAGCAAATTTGAGCAGGCTGCATACTTATATAGAAAAAAAGAATCATCAAATATCGAAAATGATATTCTCGCAAAAAGTGTTGGGTTGTCAAAAGCAACTGTAGAAAATTATTTAAAAGTTTATAAATTTATGCGTGAATATGATGATTTGCGTCCGGAAAAATGGAGCTATTACGAAGAATATTTAAAGAATAGAGCTATAAGTAATGTCAGGCGCGGAAATATAAAATTGGATGAAACTTTTGTTTCACAGGTTAAATCAGGTGCTATACGAGAGGCAATAGATGTACGAAAGTTACTTGGTTCAATAGCAAAAGGAAATGATAAAACTTCTAAAAAAATTATGCAATCGTACATTGAAGGAGAATTTTCTTTGTATGATGCATATGAGCGCTTAGAAGCTACCGGCAAAATAGGTGATGCATATACAAGAATTAAAAAATTCCGTGAAATCTTGACTGATAATGATTTTCAAAAGAAAATTGAATTAGAAGCTGTGTCTTCGAAAGATATCATATTTGAGCTAAAGAAAATCAAACAAATTACCGAGAAATTACTTAAGAATATTGGCGAATAAATAAGGAGAGAAAATATATAAAAGTGAGAAGAATACTATTAATTGAACCTTCGTATAAGAATAAGTATCCACCACTCGGATTAATGAAAATTAGTACTTATCATAAAATGCTTGGAGATGAAGTTGTTTTCTGTAAAGGCACTAATCCGTCCTTAAAAAAAGAAAAATGGGACAGAATTTATATAGCAACACTTTTTACATTTTATTGGAACATAACAATTAAAACGATTAAATACTATTTAAAAAGTGTCGATAATAGCAAGCATATTTTTGTTGGTGGCCCGATGGCTACAATTATGGCAGAAGAAATTCATGCCCAAAATGGTCTTGAAGATATTACAATTATCAAGGGACTTTTAAATGAATCAAATATTTTAGATGAAAATGAATATATCATTGATGACATGGTTCCGGATTATTCTATTATTGATACAACTAAGAATCATTATCTGAATTATAACTATCCTGTAAGTGATGCTTATTTTGTGCATTTGACACGTGGATGTGTAAGAAATTGCGATTTCTGTGCTGTACCCATAATTGAGCCGGAGCCGAATTTTAAGAAATATATTGATATTAAACAGATTATTGAGAATGTTAAAAATCAATTTGGAGATAAGCAAAATCTAATTATTATGGATAATAATATATTAGCTTCTCCAAACTTGGAACAATTTGTTAAAGATATTATTGATTGTGGATTCGGTGTTAATAACAATAACTATAAATATATCAAGGATGGTAAAGAGCGGGTCAAGAAACGATATGTGGACTTTAATCAAGGGTTAGATGCGCGAATCCTATATAAGCATCCCGAAAAAATGGAACTACTAAGTAGACTTGCTGTAAAACCACTCCGAATAGCATTTGACCATGCTGATGATGATTTTGTAAAGATATACACACAATGTATGTGGTTAGCAGCCCAAAATAATATTAAAGAGCTATCAAACTATATCTTATTCAATTATGAAGACGAACCAAGCGATTTATATAAAAGACTTGAAACAAATGTTAAGCTTAACCTTGAATTTGAAAATGCTGGATATAATACAAGAATATGGTCTTTTCCTATGAGATATTCTCCAGTTTTTGGTGAGCATACTAAAAGCCGTAAGTATAAAGGTGAAAAATGGACAAGAAAGGAACTTAGAGCTATTCAGTGTATTTTAAATGCTACTCATGGTGTTGTTGGCCCAAAATATTCTTTTTTTAAAAAAGCTTTTGGAGAAAGTATTGAAGAATTTAACAAACTTCTCTGGATGCCGGAAAAATATATTATTTATAGAAATGAAAATATTCAAAATGGTAATACAAGCCGTTGGAATGAGTTGTTTAGTCAACTTGATAAAAATTCCCTCAACGAGTTCAAAGCTCTCATTGGAGATAATGTTTTTATCGGGAAAAGGTCTAACAATAAGCTGATTGCAGAACTTTTATCTCATTACATATAATTATCAACAAAGCATTTGACGCATCGAACTCAAACAAGGGCTTAAAATGGCAGATTAAACAGTTATCCAACCTGACATGGCTTAAGGAAGAGCAAAACTTAATCCTGCTGGGAAAATGCGGGACGGGTAAG
>Ga0209409_1003136_pt1 | contig 11165 bp, 14 predicted proteins | sample AD_JPNMR1_MetaG_FD_184424 | JGI IMG/M metagenome (GOLD analysis project Ga0209409, IMG submission 184424) | Active sludge microbial communities of municipal wastewater-treating anaerobic digesters from Japan - AD_JPNMR1_MetaG (SPAdes) (version 2) | ecosystem: Engineered > Bioreactor > Anaerobic...
TGGCAGGGTAGAAGGGGTAATACCACCATATGAACAGGTAGATAGAGAAAATTATAAGGTTGGAGATAAGTTAGTTGTATATATACTTAAAGTAATTAGAAAATCACAGGGACCAGAGATAACATGTTCTAGAAGCCATCCAAACCTCGTCAAAAAACTCTTCGAGCTAGAAATACCCGAAATTCAAAACGGAATAGTGGTTATTAAAGGAATAGCCAGGGAACCGGGTATAAGGACCAAGATAGCGGTAGCATCAAAGGATAGTAAAATAGACCCCGCTGGGACATGTATAGGTGCTAAGGGAATCAGGATTCAGCCTATAGTAAGAGAATTAAAAAAAGAAAAGATAGATGTAATAGTATGGAATGAAGACCCATTAATATTTGTAGGAAATGCATTAAATCCAGCATCGGTAATAAAGGTGGAACAGACTGGAGAAAAGAGTGCAAGAGTATTGGTGGCTAAAGATCAGCTCCCATTGGCTATCGGAAAAGAAGGGCAGAATGTAAGATTGGCTGTGAAACTTACTGGATGGAAGATAGATATAAAGACAGAAGAGGAGCGCTTAGAAAAGACTGAAGAAAATAGAACGTTCGTGTATAGTTTGCAGGAAGAAGAAAAATAAAGAGGAGCTTATAAGGATAGTAAAAACCCCTGAGGGTCTAATAAAATTAGACCCTCTAAAGATGTTTCCTGGCAGGGGAGCATATATATGTGGTAAAATAGAGTGTATAAGTAATTTTGGAAAGAAGAATTATCTGGCATACGCTCTTAAAACCAGAATAGAGAAGGATAAATTAATGGATATAAAGAGAGAATTAGAGAATCTTCTGCAAAGAGGAGATGTTAAACGGTGAGAGTTTATGAATTGGCTAAAAAATTGGGGGTTAGTACCCATGAACTTCTAGAAGTATTAAAAGATCTGGGGGTAGAAACTAAGTCACATTTTAGTAAAATAGACGAGGAGACTGCTGACACCATAGAAAGTATCTTAAGTTCCTCTACTAAAACTGAAGAGAAAGAAGATGTTATGGAAAGAAAGGTCATGGAACAACAGAAAGAAGAAGAGATAAAACCTGTTAAAACACAGATTCCATTAAGTGCTACGGTAAGAGAGATCTCTGAACTTTTCGGTCTTCCTGTAAGTCAGATTATTATGACTCTGATGGATATGGGAATTCTAGCTAATATAAATAAAGAGATAGATCAGGGAACTATCTCTAAGTTAGCTGAAAAGTTTAACATCCCTGTAGAGACGTCTCAGCCCCAGAAGACAAGATTAGCTGGTAAATTAAGAATACAGACAACTGAGGGAGATCCGAGATCTCCCATAGTTACAGTATTAGGACATGTCGACCATGGTAAAACTACTCTTCTTGATGCCATAAGAAAAACCAATGTTACCGCAACAGAGGCTGGAGGTATTACCCAGCATATAGGAGCTTATCAGGTAGAGGTTGGAGGAAGGAAGATAACTTTTATAGATACTCCTGGGCATGAGGCTTTTACAGCTCTAAGAGCCAGAGGAGCAAAAGTTACCGATATAGCCATACTGGTAGTAGCTGCAGACGATGGTGTAATGCCTCAGACGGTAGAGGCTATTGATCATGCAAGAGCTGCAGAAGTGCCAATTATTGTCGCCATAAACAAGATAGATAAACCAGAGGCAAATATAGATAGAGTTAAAACTCAGCTTTCTGAGCTTGGTTTAATCCCGGAAGATTGGGGTGGGGATACTATAATGGTCCCGATTTCAGCCAAGAAAAACATAGGCATAGACCAGCTTTTGGAGATGGTACTCCTCTTAGCTGACATTATGGAGCTAAAAGCAAGATACGAAATACCAGCCAGAGGAACTATTATAGAAACCGTATTAGACAGAGGAAAAGGTCCAATAGCTATAGCTATAGTTATGGAGGGAACTTTAAAAGTAGGAGATTTAATAGTTACCAGTGGAATGTATGGAAAGGTAAGAGCTCTTCTCAATGATAAAGGGGAGAGAATTAAGAAAGCCACTCCCTCTATGCCTGTGCAGATAGTAGGGTTACCTAGGCTTCCCGTTGCTGGGGAAAATTTCACAGTAGTGGAAAATGAACGGAGGGCAAAAGAATTAATATCCCAGTGGGGGGAGGAAACACAGCAACAGAGAGAAGTTCTCTCTCTGGAAAATATAAGGCTAAGAATAGACAAAGGAGAGTTAAAGGATTTAAATCTTGTACTGAAAGCAGATACCCAGGGTTCTTTAGAAGCTATAGAAAAATTCCTAAAAGAAATAAATATTGAAGGGGTTACCCTTTCTATAGTAAGAAGAGGGGTTGGTAATATATCTGAAGGGGATGTGCTTCTTGCCAAGGCTTCTAAGGCTATAGTAGTTGGATTTAACGTAGAAACGGAATTGGGAATTCTTAAACTGGCAGAGAATGAAGGTGTATCTATAAAGATATATAATATTATATATGAGCTTATAGATGATATAACTCTTGCCCTTAAAGGGCTTCTAAAACCTGAGAAGCAAGAATTAATCTTGGGAAGAGCAGAGGTCCGTCAGGTCTTCAAGTCTTCAAGGATAGGAAGTATAGCAGGTTGCTATGTTTTAGATGGGAAGATTGTAAGAAATAGTAATATCAGGATAAAGAGAGCAGATAATGTAATCTATGAAGGGAAACTTACCTCTTTAAAAAGATTTAAAGAGGATGTCCGGGAAGTAACCTCCGGGTATGAGTGTGGCATATTTATAGAAGGTTTCGAAGATTATAAAGAACAGGATATTATAGAAAGTTATACGTTTGAATAAGCTATATGATGATAGGGGTGTGTAAGATAGAATTATACATACCTGGTGCGTTAAGTCTTAAAGATAAGAGGAGATATCTTCAGGGTCTCATTAAGAGGCTGAGAAATAATTTTAATGTATCTGTGGTTGAAATAGACTATAAAGATAAATGGCAAAGGGCGATTATAGGCATAGCCTGTATAGACGAAAGACAGAAAGAGATAGATATGAATTTCTCTAAAATGATCAATTATATCTCGAAAGAAAGAGACATCGAAGTTGTAGATTATTCTATAGAGATGTTTTAATAACTTAATGGAGGATGTATTATGAAACCCTCTAGATTGGAAAGATTAGAGGCATTGGTAAAAGAAGAAGTAAGCGATATAATATTAAAGATGAAAGACCCCAGAATAAAATTTGTCACAGTTACAGATGTAACCATATCTAAGGATGTAAAGTATGCAAAGATATTCATCAGTATTATGGGGGAAGAGGAGGAAAAGAAAAACTCGTTCTCCGCAATAAAAGGAGCCACTGGCTTTATAAGAACTGAACTTGCCCATAGGTTAGAGATAAGAAGAATACCTGAGTTATCTTTTGTACTGGATGATTCGATTGAAAGAGGGGTAAGACTGGCTAATTATATAGAGAAGATTGTACACAGTGATGAAAGCTGAATACATACCAAACCAATCAAAAATTATTAAACTGATACAGGAGAAGAAGAGCTTTCTGATAGTATCTCATGTGTATCCCGATGGAGATGCTATCGGTTCTGTTTTGGGTATTTCAAATGCCCTTATATCACTTGACAAAAAGGTAGTAGCATATATAGCGGACAGGATTCCAAGGCAATTTTCCAGCCTTCCAGGTATAGATCTTGTAAGGACTAAATATAACGTGGAAGAGACAGATGCAACATTTGTTTTGGATGCAAGTAATATTGAAAGGCTTGGAGAGGCTGGCAACTTTATTTCTGGATCGATAATTAATATAGACCACCATCCTGACAATTCACTGTTCGGTGATGTAAACCTGGTTATCCCCACAGCTTCAAGTACCAGTGAAATAGTCTTTAATCTTTTAAAATATTTCCCGCTGAATAAAGAGGCGGTATCTGCCCTGTATTATGGTTTACTCTCAGACACAGGTGGTTTTATGTATAACAACACAGGTGAAGGGACATTCAAAACTGCCCTGGATATGATAAGATATGGGGTTCCTGCAGGAGAAATCGCATATAAAGTCTTCTATTCTATACCGTATGCAACCATGAAGATCTATATCGATGTGCTTAAAGATATTCATATAGATAAAGAGGTAAACTTAGTGTGGTGTATACTTCCACTAGAAGTTATGGAAAGTGAGGCATTCCAGAACAATACATCTCCTCTGCTGGATATGCTTCTAAAAATAGAAGAAGCAGACACAATAGTCCTTTTCAAAGAACATAAAGATAAATATAGAGTAAGCCTGAGGAGTAAAAGTAAGGATGTTGGAGCAATAGCCAGAGCTTTAGGTGGGGGCGGACATAGAAGTGCTTCGGCTTTTGATCTTTTAAACAAACAGGAATCTGCAATTATTGATACTCTAAATAAGATTAAGACTCTATTAGGAGGGCAGAATTGAACGGGGTGGTTAATGTAGTTAAACCACCACTAATTACATCTTTCAAGGTGGTAGAAATTATAAAACGTAAATTCAAACTCAGACATGTAGGACATCTGGGAGTGCTTGACCCTATAGCCACAGGATTATTACAGATAGCTGTAGGGTCAGCCACAAAACTATTTGAATATTTTACCGGGCTGGAAAGGTCCTATAGAGCAGAGCTGCTTTTAGGTATATCTACCGATACTCAGGATGCTGCTGGAAGACCAATTAAAATATCCGAGGATGTTGATATTTCAAATCTGGAGGAAATTGTAGATAGCTTTAAAGGAGAGATAACCCAAATTCCTCCCATGTATTCTTCATTGCACTATAAAGGTAAAAGACTGTATGAACTTGCCAGAGAAGGCATTGAAGTTCCAAGAACACCCAGAAATGTTCTTATAAAACACATAGACATAATAGATGTAAAGAAAGATAGATATCCTAGGGTTATACTTGATGTGGTATGCCAGAGAGGAACATATATAAGGACACTATGCCATGACATAGGAGAGAAATTAGGAGTTGGGGCACATATGCTCTCTCTGGTAAGAACCAGAATAGGGAATATAGATCTATCTCAAGCTTATTCCTTAACAGAAATACTTGGAAGGGGAAACTCTATTGCCGAGTATTTTATGCCCTGGGGGATGTTAAGTGAAATAGAAAAAATAGACCTTATAGTAAAGAAACAACGTGATGATTTTATAAAGGGTAAACCCATACTGCTATACAAAACATATTACTCCAAAAGAGAGTTTGTCTCTGTATGGTATAACAATGAGTGTATAGGGGTAGGTAGATGTTTCCAGGATGTACTATACCCGATAGCAGTTGAGAATTTAAATGTTAGTTGAATGGGATACTGCACAGATAAAAGACCCTACTGTTATTACTCTGGGTGTATTTGATGGCGTTCATAAGGGACATCAAACCATATTATCTCTTCTCAGTGAGATGTCCCTTACTTCAGGACTGCCTGGAGTCGTAGTTACTTTTGACCCTCACCCACTAGAAATAGTAGGTAAAATTAAAGTAGAATTGCTATTAGACTTGAATGACCGTCTATCGATAATCGACCAATTCCCTCATTCACTTAATGTCCTTATCAAATTTGACAGTAAATTTGCAGAGAAATCTCCAGAAGACTTTGTGAAGGAACTTGCAGAAAAATTCAATATAAGAGAAATCATTATCGGATATAATTTCCAGTTTGGTAAAGGAAGAAGAGGAGATATAAGATTCTTAGAAGAGGCAGGTAAAAAGTACAAATTTAGGGTCATGGCAGTTCCTCCTGTAGAGTATAATGGAAGCTCAATTAGCAGTTCAAGAATAAGATGTACTTTAAAAGACGGAGATATAAATTCTGCAAATGAGATGCTGGGAAGACCCTTCTATCTCAAGGGGAGGGTGATCAGGGGAAGAGGACTGGGAAAAGAGATAGGGTTCCCGACCGCAAACATATCTGTTCCTCAGAGACTAATCATACCAAAACCAGGTGTCTATGCAGTCATCGGCACAGTAGAAGAGAAAAAATTTATGGGAGTTACCAATATTGGGTCTGCCCCAACTGTAAGGAGAGAAAGCAGTATAACAGTAGAAACTCACTTTATCAATTTTAACCAAAATATTTATGATAAACTGGTAAAGTTAGACTTTATCGAACGTATAAGACCAGAGATCAAATTTGATGGCATAGATCAACTGGTCCTGCAGATAAGAAGAGATATAGAGACCGCAGAAGAGATCATAAAGAGAAAAGTACTGACGTAAGTTCGATGGCATAGGGCGCCAAACTTGCGCTAGGAGGGTACCTATAAAATGACACCTGGGAGGTTTACACCAGTTTCTTGACAGCCCCTTACCAGGAGTATATATAGTATTTATACCACCAATAGTCATACCAAGACCCACCTGAATAGGGTCTGTCCCCCCATACTTCCCTGGGGAGCAGAAGTCCCTTTCAACGTCTGATAGAAAAGGTCCTGGAAAGTAATCCTGGCCATCTTATAACCGGTAGTATTTACATTAGCTATATTATTAGCTACCACATCCATCCTTACCTGATGGTTTCTTAAACCAGAAACACCGGCAAACAATGAACGCATCATAGTTTAATAATCCTCCTTTTAGATGGCTCCCTCTCAGAGGTCCAGCCCAAATTTTATAATATTACAGCTCCATCTATATTGGTAAATATTCTATCTTTTAAAGATTCCTCCTCAATAGCAGTCACAACAGTCCTGGTTGGTACATTTATAACAAAAGCCTTGCCATTTATTATAACCAGAGAATCTCTCACTCCTTTTGAATTAGCTAGATCTATAGCCTTATTTATCCTATTTATCTCCTCCTGACTTATCTCTATTTTTCTCAGAAGGATTCTCTCCTGGGCATGTTTGGAGATATTAATCTCTCCTGTTTTCAGTTTTGACTCCAAGACATCTCTGAAGCTTACATCTGTACTATTCTGAATACTTTTCGTTACCTGATTTATCCTGCTATCTACATCTTCTATCCTTCTAACCATCTGATATCACCTCCGATCTCTTTTCTAAAATTGCTGTGGAACCTTCTATTAAAATGGGTCTAATAGAAAATGTTTCTATTATCTCTGGTGATGGAGCCCCTGTCGAGTCTTGTAGTAAGACTTATGGTAAAAAGTTGTGTGATTGTTCTAAGAATGGTATCAAATATTGTGACTGCAAGAGAAAATTCTCTGACCATTCTGCCAGGTGGGGCCGGGATAGTTATCATAGACACGATAGTGTCAGTGCTGTAGTAGCTTTGGCTCAACTAAAGACTTTTTATCCAAAGCTTCTCTTCTCTTACTTCGTCTCAGACTCTGCCTGTGATAAGTTCGCTACCTACGAGCTCTGTAAATCCTATAACCTTAGACCTTTCATTGACTTGAACCATAAAAATACTCCAGCTGATGGAATAGTTAAGTTTAATGGCAATGGCATCCCTATCTGTCCTCTTGGTTTAGCTATGTCTCACTGGGGTTATAATAAGAACCGTTGTAGAATCAAATGGAGATGTCCTATATCAGCCAGTAAGAAAAAGAAGGAGAAGTTTGGAGAATGTCCTATAAGAGATACCTGCCCTAGTTCTAGCTATGGTAGGGTCGTGTATACATATCCTGAAAGTAACCCCAGGCTGTTCACTACTCCACCAAGAGGGTCTAACTTCTGGAGAGAGATTTATACTATTGGTAGGTCTTCAGCAGAGAGAGGAATAAAGCGAATCCTGGTTGACTATCAATTAGAAAGAGCAAGAGTTCGTAGCAGGAAGCAGTGGTACTGGAGGATATTACTTGCAGGAGTAAATATCCACTTAGACGCCTGGTTAGATTATAGAAGGCTTAATATAGTTGGGCATCTTACCAGTTGGGCTGAAGAAGCAGCTTAGACTTTAGGCTAAATTGCAAGACTACAGAGAAATATACTGCAAGGTAAATCTTGGGATACATATCCTATTGTCCAGTTTTGCCCTTTTGTCCTTAAGACAGCTTATTTATCTCTATATTCATCTGTCAAGGTGCACCTACCTTACCCTTCAAACCTCAATACACTGTAAACCTGTTTATATTTTACCCCCCACATTTCTGTCAAGGGGGTTTCCGAGAACCTATATTAGCTATTGGATCAACGGTAAACCTTACAGGCTCTATAGTATTCATAAATTGCCCTCACTCATATCTCTAACGCCTTAAGGAACATACTCTTGGCAGCAGTTATAAGGGACAGATTAGCCTCATAACTCCTGGTAGCAGAAATCATATCAGTCATTTCTACCACTGGATTTACGTTTGGATATAAGATATATCCCTCCAGATTTGCGTCTGGATGCCCCGGGTCATACACCATTCTGAACGGAGAATTATCTCTTATTATTGCAGCAACCTCTACACCATTAGTCATACCTGTATATTGATCCAGTATTTCTCTAAAGATAGGAACCTGTCTTCTGTATGGTCCACCATCTTCTGTCCTAGTTGTCTCAATATTCGCCATATTACTTGATATAAGATCGAGCCTTAGCCTTTGAGCGGTAAGACCAGAGGCAGAGATATTCATACTGTTTAAAAGACTCATCTTCTCCTACCTCCAATCACGGTATAATATCGATCAAAAAACCATTGAGCTAATTGTGATAAAGCCTGATACTTGAGAGTATTCTGGTTCATAAGTACAATTTCCTCATCAAGGTTTACATTATTCCCATCATTTCTAAAAGAGGTCTGAGTAATCCTGAAGATTTCTGGTTGCACCTCTAAAAGGTCATTGTTATTCTTCAACGCATCTTGTAACTTTTCCTCAAAGGAAATACGATATTTCTTATAGCCAGGAGTATCCACATTGGCTATATTGGCACTGTAGACTTTATGTCTAAGTTCTGCTGCATTTAAAACAGCTTCAATTGTATCAAGGATAATCTTATCATCCATAGTACAAATATACCACTATAATATTCAAAAATCAACAGCCTGGTTTTTTCCGGAATAACCTTTTGAGATAAAGTCTTCAAGTGTCCAGGAATTTAAGAAATCAACTATGTTATCTCTAAGTCTTTCCCAGAATAGACGGGCAATACAACTCTTACTTCTTTCACACAAATTGGGGTCGTACAGACAATCAACAAGTAATACAGGTCCCTCTAAGGCTTCTATTACCTCTTTTACCCTGATATTACCTGGAGGTTTTGCCAATACGAAACCTCCTCTCGCACCTCTTACACTTCTTACTAATCCACTCTTCTTCAGCGGGTCCATAATCTGTTCTAGATAGTTTTCTGAAATTCCTTCTTCTTCAGCTATAGCCCTTGCCATTACCGGTCCTTTCCCATAGTACTTTGCTAAATCGATGATAGCTCTCAAGCCATACCTTGTTTTTGTAGATAATCTTAAAGACACTCTTTCACCTCTTACAAATATTAGTTATCTGGTTAAGATTATAGATAATACCATATTTAAAGTCAATAGAAAAAACCGTGACGCGTAACAGGTAATACGTGACAGGTAACAAGCAATACGTGATGCATTACAGGTGACAGGTCACAAATAGAATTAATCTGATATATTTTATCGTCCTCTCCCTTGACGGGAGGAAGAAAAGGGTCGATTCTCCGAGATAAGGGAGGTGGAATTGGCTATTTCCTCAGATAGATGATATTTAAGATAATTCTCAGTTTTGATTATATGTTAAAATATTATTTGAATTCTTAGATGGAGGTGACTGTTTTATGCTTAAAGGAATTTCTCCATTAATATCTCCAGAGTTGCTTAAGATTCTTTGTGAGATGGGGCATGGGGATGAGATTTTACTGGCGGATGCGAATTATCCTGCTGAGTCCTGCGGTCCAAAGGTTGTAAGAGCAGATGGGATAGATATACCTTCGCTTCTCAAGGGCATTATGGACCTTTTTCCTCTAGATACCTATGTTAACGAAAATGTGATATTAATGTCTCCCAATGAAGGGAAACCATCAATATGGGAAAAGTATGAAGAGATTCTTAAAGCCTCAGGAGAAGATGTAAGGATTGGTACATTATCTAGGTTCGATTTTTATGAAAGAGCATCGAAAGCCTATGCTGTGGTGGCTACCGGCGAGAGGGCTTTATACGCCAATATAATATTAAAAAAGGGAGTGATAGGTCTGTAGGCTGATGATATAGATTTACTTCTAATGTCTGAAGTGTCTCATACCGGTAAATTCAATCTTCACCTCATATTTACCTAACTTTGACTGGTAAGTAATAAAGGAATTAGTATACCTATAATAGGATTCAGATATACAATTGTAGAAGTTTGTCAGGACTCCTCTCTGAAGATCAGTCACGAACTGAATATCATGATACGATTCCATGCTATAATGATAATATTCTATATCTAGAAAGAGGAGATTTTTTATGGAGAATAGCATAAAGTACAAAATTATAGTATTAAGTGGTAAGGGTGGGGTAGGCAAAAGTACTGTAGCCACCAATTTAGCGGTTGGATTAGCATTGAATGGACTGGACGTTGGACTTATGGATATAGATATTCATGGACCCAATATCCCCAAGATGCTGGGAATAGAAGGATCCAGGGTGCAGGGTAGAGATGGAAGAATTATTCCTGTTTCTTATGGAGAAAGTTTAAAAGTTATGTCTATCGGTTTTCTCATACCTGAGGAAGATAATCCGGTAATCTGGAGAGGTCCCCTGAAGATGAATCTTATAAGGCAATTTGTAGAACAGACAGACTGGGGTAATCTGGATTATCTGGTAATAGATTCTCCGCCAGGGACTGGAGATGAACCTTTATCTGCAGTACAGTCATTTAAAGGCTTGAATGGGGCTATAGTAGTTACCACCCCTCAAGATGTATCTCTTTTAGATTCAAAAAAGGCTATAAACTTTGCCAGAGCATTAAACATCCCAATCCTTGGAATTATAGAGAATATGAGTGGATTTATATGCCCTCATTGTGGAGAAGTTACAGAGATATTTAAATCTGGTGGAGGAGAAAGGATATCTCTGGAGATGAACGTTCCCTTCCTCGGAAAGATCCCAATAGAACCTCAGATAGTAACATCTTCTGATGAAGGTAAACCTTATGTATATTTTTATAACAGACTAAAATCAGCCAGTATATTTGAAGATATAGTCAACAGGGTAAGAGCTACTTTAGAGGAGATATAGATATGGAAGATTATATTGTAAAGGCAGCATCAGATGATTTTTCTTTTACAG
>Ga0209409_1003137_pt1 | contig 11157 bp, 10 predicted proteins | sample AD_JPNMR1_MetaG_FD_184424 | JGI IMG/M metagenome (GOLD analysis project Ga0209409, IMG submission 184424) | Active sludge microbial communities of municipal wastewater-treating anaerobic digesters from Japan - AD_JPNMR1_MetaG (SPAdes) (version 2) | ecosystem: Engineered > Bioreactor > Anaerobic...
TTATCGGTTTACCACAGTATAAAACTTCATGTTTTACGGTCTTTGACCTGAACCAGGGGCCAATTCCTAATATACGGATATAGTTTGTGACAGCTTCATGTATATCTGGAACCAGAATTCCTAATTGATTGATAGCTGGAAGTTTAATATTTTTGTGTTTGAGGATTAATTCAGGATTATTCATGTGGGCCTCCAATAAAAAAATGTCATGCATCAATATATATTACCATGCACTGTCTTACTCTGCTACAATGCAGAATTTTATCGGTTGTATTATGCTACTATAATTATCTCAAATAAATGGGATTGAGCTTATGTTTTTTCCATTATCTCTGGTGGCAATCCCCATATTATTTGATAACTCTGGAATCCATATATCTTTTCAAACTTAAATGTATAATTTGTAAACCGATAACTATATGTATCATCTTCCTGTAATAGCCTTTTTACAAATTCTTCCAATACATTTTCAATACAATACTCAATTAAAAGCGCCACGCTCATCTTCCACATCTTCTTCATATCCAGCAAAAATTCATATTCCTGGTAACGTACATACAGGTGGATTCGCTTCCATTCATCCTTGTATCGTTTTCTATATTGTATGCCTTTAAAAGTTTTAGGATTTCGCTTGTTACATAATGCAGCATAATGTATTAATGACGTAATCAAATCAGTTACTGAAATGTTGAATATCTCAGCATAGTACGTTAACAGTTCACGATGTACTTTTGTGATGCATGTTGTTGTTTCAAACTGCATATATTATCCTCCCAAAGTATTTTATTTATTTAGTATTACTTCTTATAGTTTAGCAAATACCTTTTAAAAATATTTTTTCTAAAACAAGGTTTATCGCTTATTATCTTAGCTGGGAAATGCATTTCATTTTTTATAAAAACTAGATGAATATGCATTTTGAAACAATTACTGAATCTATATCATATCCAAATATTATGTCAAATAAAATAATTTTATATTGTATATTTAACATTTAGCATTACAATCTTTTGGAATAATTTCTTTACTTTTTATGATGCATTGTTATATAATAACATAAATACGTTATGGAGGTTTAACAATGAACAGGGGGAAAAAAGTAATCATTGGTTTAATTATCCTGATACTGGTTCTGGCAGTTGCTGTATTTTTATATGTTAATAATCTGGCAAAATCTGGTCTGCCCCAGTATTCAGGTACACTACAGCTTAAAGGTTTGTCGCAAGCTGTAAACGTGTACCGTGATGAATATGGTATACCACACATCTTTGCAAAAAATGAAAAAGACCTGTACCTGGCAACTGGCTTTGTCATGGCACAGGACAGGATGTGGCAGATGGATTTACTCCGCCGTGTCACCACAGGTAGATTATCCGAGATTTTTGGCAAAGATCTGGTGGATACTGATGTTTTAATGCGCGCTTTGCAGATTACAAAAAAATCAAACTATGTAATTGCCCATACAGATCCAACGGTCATTTCTCATCTGCAAGCATTTGCTGATGGCGTGAATCAGTACTTAGAACTTCATGCAGAGAACCTTCCACTTGAATTCAAGATTTTAGGATATAAGCCTGAAAACTGGAAGGTTGAAGATTCGGTCAATTTAATTGGGTATATGGCTTGGGATCTTACCATGCCATGGACTACTGAAACAGTACTTTATAAAATATGGAAAAAAGTTGACCAGGTTCATGCAAAAGCTTTAACACCGGATGTTAAGTATATCACTGATGTCATCTACCCATCATTTGCTAAGGCAAGGCACTTACCGGAGCTATCGAACACAATCCTTAACGCATCACAAAAGCTCATTGAGATAGGTGCCGGCATTTTTTCCGCAAGCAATAACTGGGCGGTAGCAGGCAAAAAAAGTATTACCGGCAAGCCAATATTAGCTAACGACATGCACTTAGGTTTGTTCATACCTGGTATCTGGTACCAGATGCATCAGGTGGTTGAAGGTAAACTCAATGTTACCGGCGTTGCAATACCTGGGGAACCAAGCATTGTATGTGGGCATAATGAACATATAGCATGGGGGATGACCAACGTTATGGTTGATGATATGGATTTTTACTTAGAGAAGGTAAACCCCAATAACAAAATGCAATACCAGTTTAACGGGCAATGGAAAAACTTCACTGTAGTAAAAGAAGACATAAAAATCAAAGGTGGTGAAACTGTTTCAAAAGAAATTCTTTTCACACACCGTGGCCCTGTGGTTACGGAATTCAAGAAAACGAATGATGTGATATCCATGCGCTGGATGGGCAATGAGCCAAGCAATGAATTACTGACAGTGTATATGCTCAACCGCGCAAAAAACTGGAACGATTTTACCAGTGCCATTCGTCACTTCCGCTCGGTAAGCCAGAATATTGTGTATGCTGATACTTCAGGCAACATAGGTTTGTACTGTGCTGCTGGCATTCCCATACGAAAAGGAAATCCCATGATGGTCAATCCTGGATGGACAGACGCGTATGACTGGAAAGGCATTGTTCCGTTTGAGCAGCAGCCACATGTGTACAACCCCAAAGAAGGATTTGTTGCATCAGCAAACAATAAAACAGTGATGGAACAGTATCCTTATTATATCAGCTACTGGTTTGAGATGCCATGGCGCTATAATCGCATCACCAAACTGTTACAGCAAAAAGTCAAATTATCAGTTAATGATTTCAAAGCAATTCAAACCGATCAGGTATCAGAACTGGCTATCATATGGAAACCATTACTGTTACAAATAATAGAGGGCGATAGTTCACTGAAAGAATCGTTGAAAGATATTTACACAATACTGAAAGATTGGGATGGTAGTTATACTGTTGACAGTAGTGCTGCCACACTATTTGATACATTTTACATTAAGCTTTCATATAATATCTTCCATGATGAGTTAGGCGATGAGCTTTACGAAGAACTTGCAAAAGAAAGGGTTCTGGTAAATCTTTTTATTGATACCATACGCGTACATAAGGGTTCTATATGGTGTGACGATATATCAACACCAGCAAAAGAATCTTTCAATGATATCATTGCCAGGTCACTTAAAGATGCGCTAGATTTGCTTGATGATGATTTTGGCAGTAATCCTGAAAAATGGAAATGGGGAAAGGCTCACAAACTGGTATTAAAACACCCGCTGGGCGAAGTAAAGGTTTTAGACTGGTTGTTTGGATATAATCGCGGCCCATACCCCATTGGTGGAAGTTTCCATACCGTGTGCCCATATTCCTATAAACTTAACAATCCATTTGTAATAACTGATGGTGCATCACAGCGACACATATTCCCCATGCACAATCTTAATGAATCATTAACGGTTATTCCCACTGGTACCAGTGGCCACACTGCCAGCCCATACTATTGCGATCAAACACTGTTGTATGTTGGCATGAAGTACCACAACGACTATATTGACAGTGAAATAATACAGCGCAATGCAAAATTCATAATGACGTTGGTGCCATAAACAAACAATAAAAAGGGGCTCTTCATATAGCCCCTTTTATTTCCAAATTAATTTATGCACCCAACGCTCTGGCAGCTTTCAATACATCATCATAATCTGGTTCCTGAGTGATATCAGGAACAATCTGACGATATGCAATGGTACCTGCTTTGTCAATTATCCACACTGAACGGGCAATTAATCCCAATTCTCGTATATAAATGCCATAACTTAAACTGAAACTTTTATCTTTAAAGTCGGATAATGTTTTAATATTATGTATATTGAAAGATTCACAAAAGCGTTTCTGGGCAAATGGCAAATCCATGCTTATGGTCAGAACCACAGCATCCAATGAAGCTGCTTCCTGATTGAATCTTGTTGTCTGCAACTGACACACTGAGGTATCAAGTGAAGGCACAGCGCTGATTATAATAATGTTACCTTTAAAGTTTAGCAGAGAAACAGGTGCAAAATTAATATCAAGTACTGTAAAATCCAGAGCTTTATCACCAACTGATGGCATCTGGCCTTCAAGAGTCACGGGATTGCCATTGGCTGTAATTTTCAATGCTGGCATAAAACCTCCTTATTTTCATTTTGAAAACGTAAGATATACCTGTGCAATACCTTCAATTGAACCAGTATGTACATTTATAATCTTGACTGTAATTAATGCCTTTTTCCCATAATATGTAGTACCCACAATAATGAAATCAGCTCCTGCTATTGATCCTGTACTCATATAATCTTTATCTTCGACAATACCAGTTGCAGATAGATTTTTTTCGTTAATTAGTTTATCTATTTGATCACGTTCAATTAAATTCCAGTTTTGCGAAAACAACTTTGATTGCAATAATGTTGCCATTTTTTTACCAAAAGGTGTAGGTTTGCCTTTGGGACCACCAAATGGCAATATGGCGATCTTTATATTTTTGTGTTCAGATAAATTATACAGCTCCGGCTTTAATTGATTGGCTAAAACATTTGCAGCATCTTCATATGTTTTTGTAACAGGTATAGATGTACTAGCACATCCAGAGATAAATAAGAAAAAAGTAATGAAAAAAATATTTCTTTTAATCATGGTAAAAAATATAATACAATAATTTTACATCAGTCAAGAAATTAATTACCACTCACTTCGTAATCTGGTAATACCTTCACCACTTTTTTCCTGAATATTCTCAATTACTTTTATACCCAATTGTAAATGTTTCTGGGTAAAAGCATTGAATATTAAACTTGCGCTCTCTTTGCTTTTGATGCCACCTTTTTTTAATGGCAGATCAGAAATGAGCATGATAGCTCCAATAGGAACATTCATTGCATATGCTACTGCAAATAAGGTAGCTATCTCCATATCTATTGCTAAAATCCTGTGTTTTAAGATATAATCAATAAATTCATTATCAAATTCCCACATGCGGTAATCGGTGGTAAGCATTATGCCAGTTTTGGGTGCCACACCTGTTTCTTTTGTTATAACCTTTTCACAGATTCTGTTAATCCAGAAACTTGGCTGTGCAGGAACATCTTTTGGTATATAATGAATACTTGTGCCTTCATCCCGTACACTAGCTGTGGGGATTAAAAAATCGCCAACCTGCAGGTTATCATCAATACCACCACACATTCCCAGCATGAGCACTGTCTGTATTTTATCCAGATATGACAGACAATGAACAACGATGCCTGCCGATGGTGAACCAACGCCAAAATTTATAATGGATATGTTGCGTTCACGACTATGTGCACAGCTCCAGTAGCCAGCACTGACTTTTGCACCTGTCATGGATGCAAAATCATCAACATACCGCTGAAAATTGCATAAAATGATATATTCACCAAAATCATCAATTGAAGAACCAGTATACCGTTCCAGCGTTGAACGAGCATAGGTGTCAGGACGCAGATTCATAGTGTTTACTCCCATAGTGAATAAAATTTAAATATTGAATACAACAAGCTTCAGTTAAAAAGCAACCATAAAATTATCAGTTACTATCGCACAAAAACCCCTGATAGGTACCACGCCGCAGCAATTCATCTTCAATGGCTTTCAGCACCGTCCCCTTGTGCAATCCCCATGCCGGGGCAATTAACATATCTTTGGGCTGATCACCAAGCAGGCGGTGAATGATGATATCACCTGGCAGACGTTCAATAAAATCACACACATATGATACATACTGTTTAAATGATAATAATGGGACATTGCCGCTCATATACAATACTTCAAGTGGAGTATTTTTTATAACATGAAGATGATGTATCTTAACTCCCTGTACCTTTAGCCTGCTAATTTCAGTTGCTGTTGCCATCATATCATCCCAGCTCTCACCAGGTATGCCCAGTATAACATGAACACACACCGGGATGCCACGCTGTGATGCTCTTGTGATTGCATCCACTGTTTGAGCATGAGTGTGACCACGCTGTAAAAATTGTAAACTTTTATCATGCATGCTCTGCATGCCAATCTCAAGCCATAACTCAAAATTTTCTTTTTTATAGCTGGCTATCAAATCCAGCACATCATTGGGCAGACAATCAGGGCGAGTGCCAATCATAAGCCCCACAACATTGGGAAATGCTAAAGCAGTATCATAGAGCTTTTTTAAAACATCAACTGTAGCATACGTATTGGTAAAAGCTTGAAAATATGCAATATATCGCGGGATATACATACCACGATTAAATCCATCAACAGCAGCCTGCATCTGCTGATGAATTGATGTGGACCCTGTTGCAGTTGGTGATGCCGATCCTTCAGAGCAAAAAATGCATCCTCCACTGCCAACGGTACCATCACGATTTGGACAGCCCAAATGTGCATTAATAGAAAGTTTCAGGATTTTTGCATTAAATGTATGAAATAGATAATCACCAAAGAAGTGGTAAGGCTTACCATACCAGTTGCCATGCTTACAAATATTTATTTCTTTCTTTTGGCACACAATACGAGTTTTTTAAATACATTTGATTTTGATACTTATATGGGTCAAGCTTTGCAATTGCAACACGCTTAACACTTTTAACATTGCCTTTTGCTGTAAGCTGTACTATGTATATACCTTCTTGTGTGGGTTTTTCAAATCTTTTTTTCCCAACCTTAATCTTTGTTTGTACAAACTGACTTGAAATTTTTTTCAACAGTACTTCACCACACTGCAAAGCATTGAATATAGCTTCCTGGGGAGTCATATTTTTTTCAATCACCACCAGCACTGGTTTGGTAATGCTAGAAGCTAAAGGATTAACCATTGTATCATGAGCTTTAAACCTGGGCGCAGTTGATTTTTGTTCAATCACTTCTTTTAACCCTTTATATTCAGCACGATATGCTTTGCGCAATTCATAAAAAACAGGTGATCTGCTTATCAGGCTTATCGCTTTTCGCATAGTATACCGTGCACGTTTCATTTTACCCTTTCTTTTCAGAGCTAAAGCTTTAGTATACAACTCATTTGAACGTTCAATACGGTATTTCATGTCCTGTATATTTTCTATAATTGGAGCATCCTTTGCTGGATCACACTCTTTCAGTAACAACGACAATACATGTACACCTTTGGCAGTATCATTATGGGAAATGTAATAACAGGCAATTCGGGATAATTTAAGTAACAGCAAATTCCGTGATGGATCAGCAGTGTCAACAATCCGTGGTCCCCAGAAACCAGAAATATCAATGCCAAAGACATTAGCAATGGTTTCAAGAATTGCATCATAATGTGCTTGTGCAATGAGTTTTTGATACTCAGGGTTACTTAAAATTTTTTCATCATCCGGGTTTGAAATAAAACCGGATTCAAAGATAACAGATATGGGGTAATTGACAAAATACGTAAACCGGTCATCCGCTACGGTGCCATAATTCCAGCTGTTAACACGCAAATTATAAGCCAAAAGTTTTTCCTTAACGTTGCTTGCAACCCTGTACGAAAAACCACTGGCATCAAACTTATTATACAGCGTTAAAAACCCTTTATGCTCTTCCCGTATATGAGTAAGGTAGGCTTTCCCGTTACTGTACGTAATATGTATGCCTTTTACATTTGCAAGCCCATACGCTTTGAATATTGATGCTGTATTATTAAGATGTTCAGAAATAACAAGTACAGCCCTGGCATTTTTTGCCAGTTCCACTGTTTCCCTGAAGGTGATGTTGTTATACGTATCAGTCTTTCCTTCAAGGGCATCAATATAATCCTGTGTGCTTACCACCTGAATATATGGATTTTTCTTTAAAAGACTGTATAGCTGGCGTGAAAGTGCAAGAGAATAATATTCCTCAGGTAACCCTGTACAGCTTAGCCTTCCTGTTTTTTCGCCTTCCCATTTGCCATCATCATCTATACCATGTGCGGGGTCAAAAAATATTACTATCTTTTCACCATTCTTCACCCGGCTTTGCAGATTATCATATAAACTATCTATAAACTGCAGCATCTGCAGCAATGCATCTGAATGTTCTTTATTTTGCTCTTCATTTATAATTGCAGTGATACTATCAGGCTGCTCAGCAAATGCAACCGAAACAGCGTGAATGCAAATAAAACAAAACAATATGCCCAGTATTCTGTTTTTCATTAAAACCCAAACCTTGTCCTCTGTAAGCTATATTTATAATTTCGAACATATAGAGTGTTTTATTAAATTATTCTCAAACATTGTACTACTGCAAGTCTTTTTTATAGTATAAACAAATTATATTTTACCAATGAAATCACCATACATTAAAAGAATTGCAGAATTTCAATTTTTTTATATTGACATAAACATATTCATAAGTATATACTTAGAAACAATTAAAATTGGGCGATAGTTACTATGTAAGCACTTTTGATGTAATAGGAGCCATGATTCAATGGAGGTTACTGTGAAAAAAATAATTGTTATGATAATTACCGTGCTTTCCAGTACAACAATAGCAATGGCTAATGTATATGTTGATGGATTGCTCATGATCAATAATACAGGTGACGCAAAGTCGCAGAGCGGCTTTGGGCTGAAAATCGCAACAAGTATTAGAGATGACATAAATATATTCTTCAGACAAACATATTCATCTACTACGGAAGACCCAAACACCATTAATGAAACTGAATATATGCAAATTCAGGGTTTCCTGGGTGGCGAATATGTATTTTTTATTCAGCAGTTTCCTGTAGCAATCACACTCAGCGCTGCTGCTGGAATGTCACGCACAGAAGTAAAACCAAAGGATGACTTCTCAGGCATCAAAGATTTAGGCGAAAATGGCATTGGATACGGTTTATGGTTAGGTACTCAGTGGCTGCTAACACAATGGGTAACACCATTTATAGAAATTGGTTATTCAAAATCAATGTATACAACTGATTTTAAGGATGCCAGTATAGGTGGATTGCAATTTTTAGCTGGAATTCGTTTTACTGTATGGGGCAAAAACAAATCGCTATCTAACGATTACGAATAATTGTGTCTTATTTCTTCTTTGATTTTTGAGGCAGTGCTGTTGGTGTCTGAATAATCGTGATAAGCTGACGTGTGGTTTTCTGGAGATTGGCATTCATTTCAGATGCTTCAATATTTGAGTGCATAAATATCAATTCTTTTGTTTTTATGTCAATAGCCCGCGCCCAGCAGCTTGTACGCGAAGGATTATACACAACAAACAGTAAATAATCACATCCTGGATATATATTTTTGTATCTTTCAAGTACTGTATTTTTAAACACTTTATAATGTAAGTCATATATTTCATATATTTTCCTTAGATCTTCCTGCCATTCTTTCTTTTTCCTGCCCTCCCATGTCCCCATAGTCATGGTAAATTTACTCCAATCAGTAATGATATCATATGAGTTGGCATCAGTGCTTATATACTGAAAATAATTCATAATTTCACTTTCATGAGCATAGTAGCTATCCAGCTCATTCCCCTGCACTGCACTAACAGAATACCCTGCATTAAAAAATTCAGCATACATACTATTGAGCTCTTCAGGATTCAGGTTTGTAATCAGCCCAACCGAACTGCCGCGCATAATAGGCTTTGACATAAAAAAACCATTCTTTCCAAAGAAATCAAACACCACCAGGGTAATTCTATCAATGATTTTGAAAATTTCTGTTTCCATTTTGCCTATGTTGGTAAACGTAAATATCTGGTTGGAACCACTCTCGTACAATGTTAAAACAATTTTGATGGTATTATCAGGTAATGGTATAAAATAACCAAAGATAAAAAGGTCGCAGCCTATAGCTTTTGTTATTTGCGGTAATTCATGATTTTCATAATGTCTTTGTAATGTTAATTGCTTTTTTTCAAGAAGTTCATTTAATTTAAGGGGCTTTATGACAGTACAATCATACACCGCTTCAATAGAGGATGCAAAAGAATTGGGGAATATGACCTCCATATAATTGAAATTTGGATTGCCGCTTCTGTTTGTTAAATATCCAAATGCAACTGTTGTCCTGGCATATACTGTGCCAGAAAGCATCAGCACATACATCAATACTATGATAAAGCATTTTTTCATGATTATAACATTTTTACTTACTCATGCTGGCAATAAAATGATCAACAACTGTTTCAAGAGTATCTCTATACTGGGCAGGGTAATTTTCAACCCACACAACTTCCATGTTAGTTAAATCAATAGCACGTGCCCAGGATACTTTCTGCCAATCTTTAAGCTCCATTAATATGAGATACTGAACGCCATATTTTGTGCGCATGTCAGTGAGGGCTTCGGCCTTGCTCAATTCGTAGTTGTATATATGCAGTTTATAGATATTTTCAACTGCCTTTTCAAATGACACCATGTTGTCATTTTTCAAAGGCTGCATATATGCAACTTTTTTAAAATCTTTTACATCATAGACATCTTCAATTGTATATAAATCTGAAGCATTGAATGCTTTAACAGAATAATTCTTATTCATAAACCGCGCAATAATAACATTTTTAATATTATTGGTATGATTTGCAATAACAACTATTCTTGAACCTGGGGTAATGGCAATTTTTCTGGCCACCACACCTTTTTTTGTAGCACAGGAAAGAAAACTTATATATACTATCATTGTAACAATACATATTTTTTTCATAAAACAATCCTCCATCAAAATTAAATCTTCATTAAACATTGCATTTCATAGTAAGGGTGGAATAAGAGTGAGTCAAGACAATTTTTACATAGTGACGTAATTATTAAAAAATTGACAATGACCAGTAACTATCGCCCTAAAGTATCACGATTGAAGTAATAACTTATGTATTGCATCCAACTGTAATGGCCTGCTGAAATAATATCCCTGTGCATAATCACAGCGCAAACCAGCCACTGATTGTAATTGCGATTCTGTTTCAACACCTTCCGCAATGGTGCGAATCCCTATTGTATGCGCCATGGTATTGATTGCACGAATTAAAATTGAAGAATGTGGGTCATCATCAACATGCATAACAAAAGATCTGTCAACTTTCAAATAATCAAATGATAGAGCTAAAAGAGAACTCAGGGACGAATAACCTGTTCCAAAATCATCAATAGCAAAATGCAAGCCAGCATCTTTCAATACCTGCATGACTTTTTTTGTATAATCAATATTGCGCATATAGGTGCTTTCAGTAATTTCCAGCACGATTAATCCCGTATCCATTGCATAAGACGAAATAATATCCATTACCATATCTTTAA
>Ga0209409_1003144_pt1 | contig 11132 bp, 11 predicted proteins | sample AD_JPNMR1_MetaG_FD_184424 | JGI IMG/M metagenome (GOLD analysis project Ga0209409, IMG submission 184424) | Active sludge microbial communities of municipal wastewater-treating anaerobic digesters from Japan - AD_JPNMR1_MetaG (SPAdes) (version 2) | ecosystem: Engineered > Bioreactor > Anaerobic...
GATTGCTCTATCGGAATAATCGACAAATGTAACGTGTTTAGCACCACCTTTCAGTAAGTGCATACCAAAATTTCCTGTGTATGAAAAGCAATCTAGGCATACTCTATCTTTGGCAAATTCCATAAGCTTTCTTGCATTTTCCCTTTGATCCAAGAACGCACCAGTTTTTTGTCCCTTTGTATCAGCCAAAAACTTGATACCATTACTCTCAAATGGTATCAGCTCTGGACCTTCTCCGTATATCCATTCAGCACGTTCTTCCAATCCTTCTTTCCTTACGGCACTTCCTTCGGTATGCTCAAAAATGGCGGTTGGGTGGAAGATATCTATCAGTACATCAATTATTTGTTTTTTGAGCATGTACATACCTAATGTATTGAATTGCACCGAGAGATAATTATCGAACTTGTCGACAACAAGACCTGGTAACCCATCGGCCTCACCAAAGAGTACTCTGTACGCATTTTCATGGACAATGTTATAGCGATTTCTTAATGCCTCGTCAAATCTCTTTCTTATGAATTCTTCGTTTATCTCAACCATTTTGCGAGTTAGCAGCCTTACAGTTATTCTCGATTCCGTGTTGATATATCCACGGCCTAAAAACTGGCCTGCATATGTGTAAACATCAACTATTGAACCATTTGCGAAGTTGCCATCTATACGTTCTATTTCATTATCGTAAATCCATGGATGGCCAAGCAATACTCGCCTTTTAATATCTTTCTTGAGCACAACTTTCGCTACCTTTGACAATTTAGACACACCATCACCCTCTCAAGCAAAGTCTTAAATTTTCCTATTTATTAGATACACTTTAGATTATAGCACAAACTAGAGATTGATTGAACTTCGTAACGATACATAAAATTATCTTCGCATAACAAACAAATTCCATATTTTGCTTAAATGGTACTTAAGTCATATAATCTAAGTAAACATCGAAGTTCATACTGTTGTGATATTGTGAAATTTGTTGATTGGAGGGGGATACATGGGGAGGTTAGTTGAACATCCAATTTTGGATGTCAAATCTTCTACTAGTAAGTCATATGTTGTCTTTTATTTTGAAGACCAGCCTGTTTGTGCACTTCCAAATGATACGATAGCAAGCGCACTTATTGCAAGTGGCATCGACATATTTGGATTCACAGAACACAACCACGCAAGAGGATTTTTCTGCGCAATTGGGAAGTGTTCGTCTTGTCTTGTTGAAGTCGATGGCGTTCCAAATGTAAGGTCTTGCATTACCCCCGTCCGTGATGGGATGAATGTGCGGAGGCAAGCAGGAAGGGGGAAGCCAAAGTGGTGAGCAATAACATCAACGAGAAGAAACACGTCAATGCCATAGTGATTGGAGCAGGCCCTGCAGGTCTATGTGGTGCAATTGCCATTGCCGAAAGTATCGGTGATGGTACAAAAGTGTTAGTAGTAGATGAAGGAATAGAACCCGGTGGACAACTTCCAAAACAGACTCACAAATTCTTTGGTCATGAGGGATTCTATGCATCTGTAAGGGGGTTTGAAATAGGCAAACGCCTTGTAGATAAGGCCAGGGCACTTGGTATAACCTTTTTGATGCAGACTACTCTCGCAGGTATCTATGAAGATTCAATCGTTACTTACGATAGAAATACAAACAGTGTGTGTGAATATACTGCAGATTACATCTTGATTGCAACAGGTGCTTCGGAAAGATTCCTATTATTCAAAAATAATACACTACCAGGTGTGTACGGTGCAGGTGCTGTGCAGACTTTGATGAATCAGTACAAAGTAATGCCAGGAAAGTCGTTTCTAATAATTGGTGCAGGAAATATAGGATTAATCGTTGCATATCAGTTGCTCCAAGCAGGTGCAAAAGTTAAAGCAATTGTGGAAGCAACTTCTAGAATAGGTGGGTACATGGTCCATGCAAATAAAATCATGCGTCTTGGCGTTCCAATATTGCTAAACCATACTATTATAGGCGCGTTGGGTAAAGATAGAGTTGAAGGTGCGGTAATAGCACAGGTGGATGACAAGTTTAAATCTATTCCAGGTACAGAAAGGGAAATTGCCGTCGATACTATCTGTCTTGCGGTTGGATTACAGCCAAGTGTGGAGCTCGTTGCACAAACTGGAGCAGAGATTAGATACATCTCTGAACTTGGTGGGTACGTACCAGTAAGAGATGAGAACATGAAGACAACTGTTGATAACGTTTACGTTGCGGGTGATCTCTCAGGTATAGAAGAAGCTTCTACCGCGATGATAGAAGGATACATTGCAGGATACAATATAGCACAGAAAATTACTGGCAAAGATCTATCGGAAAGAATAACCAACATGAAAAATGAGCTTATTGAGTTTAGAAAGGGCCCATTTGCAGCAAAAGTTAGAGATGGCCTAAAGAAAATGAACATACCGTTTCCAAGTGGTGGCTACAGGGAAGAAATACAGCAGATTCCAACATCACTTCCAAAATTGAAGGCCGTTATCGAATGTCCACAAGCGATTCCATGCAACCCTTGCGAGACTTCGTGCCCGACAAATGCTATAAATACTGGTGGAAATATAAACGGTATACCGCAAGTGGATTATGAAAAATGCACAGGATGTGGCATATGTGTAACTAAATGTCCCGGCCTTGCAATCTTCTTGTTGCAGCAAAAAGCAGATTATTCAGTAGTCGGAATTCCATATGAGTTTTTGCCGATTCCTGAAAAGGGGAGCTCTGTCAAATTACTTGATAAGAACGGGAAATATGTTGCAGATGGTCAGATAGACAAAGTCATGGTCAACAAGAAGGAAAAAACACACATTGTTTTTTTAAGAGTACCAAAAGGCATGGAAAACATTGTACGACACTTTGAAATGTCCACTGTTTCAAAAGAATCGCAAGCGTACATATGCAGGTGTGAGGAAGTCTCAAGACATGATGTAGAAGAATTGATAGATGCTGGTATTACAGATTATGAAGAGATCAGAAGAGTGTTGCGCATCGGTATGGGACCATGTGGTGGAAAAACTTGTAGAAGTGTTGTCTTACAAATAATATCTGAAAAAACGGCAGTTCCAATTTCAGAAAGCAAACTGGGTGCATTCAGACCACCTGTTATCCCTCTTCCGATCAATGCTATTGTGAAATATGCGAAGGGAGTGGAGACAGATGAGTGAGATAAAGGGTGCATACGACGTTTGTATAATAGGTGGAGGAATAACAGGTACGGCATTAGCATATTCGCTCTGTAAATTGGGAGAAACTTCCGTTGCAGTTTTTGAAAAGTCATATCTTTCTTCCGGTTCTACAGGTCGTTGTGGTGGTGGAATCCGTCAACAATGGTCTACAAAGAATAACGTGCGTCTTGCAATGAGAAGCGTACAACTTTTTGAACATTTCAAAGAAGATGTTGGAATGGATATAGAATATTATCAAGGTGGATATCTCATGCTCTCTTTCGATGAAGAAGAGGCAAAGCAATTTGAAAAGAATGTTGAAATACAGAGAGAAGAAGGACTTGATGTTGAAATACTGACCCCAAAGCAAGTGAGCGAGAGGTATCCTTACATCAACACAAAAGACCTCGTTCTAGCTACGTTCTGCCAAAAAGATGGCCATGCTAATCCACACAAGACAGTGATCGGTTATGCACAAGCTGCAAGGAAGATGGGTGCAAAGATATATACACATACAGAGGTCTTAGGAATTGACGTACAAAACGGTAAAGTGGTTGGTGTGGATACAAATCAAGGATATTTCAAATGTAATGCAGTTGTAAATGCATCGGGACCATGGTCGAAACAGGTATCTCTACTTGCCGGTGTTGACTTACCAACGGAGAGTTATAGACACCAAATCTTCGTAACGGAACCTCTGGAGAATTTCTTTCCGATGATGGCAATAAGTTTTGCAGGGAATTTCTACATGAGACAAGCGCAACATGGACAGTTCATAATGGGTCAAGGCGATAAAGATGAAAAACCTGGTATAAATCACAACGTAACTTTCAAATTTGAGAAAGAACTCACAGTCAAAATGGTTGAGCTATTCCCATTTTTAAAGGACCTTAGAATTATGAGACATTGGAGTGGAATGTACAATATGTCACCTGATGCTCAACCTATAATAGGACAGAGCAATATAGTCAGCAATTACTTTTACGCAGTTGGGTATTCTGGCCACGGATTCATGGTTGCACCTGCTGTGACTGAAGCACTGGCTGAACTCATCGTCCTTGGAAAGACTGTTCATACAGATATAGCTTACTTGAACGTAGACAGGTTCACAAATGCAGAGGTAGAAAAGGAGAAAAATGTAGTATAATCTAATTGTAAGATTTTACTGCATGAATTACTGTGAAGAGGGGATGTACTTTGAGCAAGATCTTATTGGTTGATGATAGTAGATTTTGGCGGACAATCCTTGGAGACTTGTTAAAAAGGAATGGTCACAAAGTCCTTGTATCTGAAGATGCACTTCAAGGAATTGAGATCGCCTTAAAAGAATACCCTGATATAATAATAACTGATTACAATATGCCTGGCATATCAGGGCTGCAGATGTGTCTCTATTTAAGATCCATCCCTGCGTTTAAGGATGCAGGGATTGTTATTCTCACTGGTTCAGACGATGTCATAAATGAGTTTTGGGCATTTCACAGTGGTGCGAATAAATTCATCTCGAAAATGCTCCCTAAAGAACAACTTGAGTATGAATTGTTGAAATTTGTTGAAGCAAAATACGAGACAAATCCATTACAGACACATTATGCGAGTAACATATATGACGTCTTAGAACAGAAGATGAGAACGGAGATATTGAATAGGGAAGTGTTAGCTCTCATACAATTCGCAAGAGATGAATTTTACGTTGTGAGCAATTTGAAGAGATTTCTTGAATATTTTTCAAATTTTGAAGCTTTGGCCTTCATGCTGTTATCACCAGTGGAGGGTAGAGTATACAATTTTGGATTCCAACTTCAGAAAGAGAGTTTGAAAAATCGGTTAATTTCTTTTATAGAAAAACCTGTAGAACCTTCAACCTGGTCATTCTTTGGCGAATTTGATCGAAGCGATGGCAATTTGGCCTCTAATGAACTAATCTTTTTCGTTGTAAAATATGACTCTTCAGAAATCGGTGTGATTGCATTTTCTGGTGCATCTGACCCGAGGGGGACATACAACGTCTTCACTGAAGCACAAGAGAACTTAGGATTACTTTTCAACACTCTCAATCTATTTAGAGAATTGAAAGTAGCTTCCTCTGTTGATAATTTGACGGGCCTATTGAACAAGAAAGAGGTTCTGAAGTTTCTTGATGAAACACATAATCTTCTATCTGATAGAATAAACGAAGATAAGGTGTATTACGTTGCAATGCTTGATATAGACGATTTCAAGAAAGTTAATGATACATACGGTCATCTAATTGGGGACGAAGTACTGAGAGAGATAGGTAAAATATTGAAAAGAAACATTGGTGATAATACAATCGCAGGTCGTTACGGCGGAGAAGAATTTGCCATTGTATTCACCAATGCTGATGAAAAAGAAATAGTCAATATTGTCAACAGTATACTTGATCAAGTTAGAAAAACAGAATTTCCAAGTGGAAAGTGTACATTATCATGTGGAGTAGCAAGTTCAAAAAACTACCATTCACCAACGGAAACATTGAAAGCAGCTGATAAATTACTATACATAGCCAAGAAAACAGGCAAAGATAAGGCTGTATATGAATTCCTTGAAAGTGATGAACCTCTATCAGATGGATTGCCGATGATATCCAAGCAATCATCCAAGTAGAACATCAAGAATCGACATTATAAGAAAACCAAATACAAGAAAATAAGTTGCAAGTCTTTCGTTACCTTTTAAGTGGGTCTCTGGTATTACTTCATCACTTACCACGAATACCATTGCACCAGCTGCAAAGGCCAACATGTATGGTAGCAGCTTTTGACTAACGAGTATCAAAGCAGCACCAAATAGACCGCCAACTATCTCGACAACACCAGTTAGAAGTGTTACAAGAGATGCAGTTTTCAGAGAATATCCTGCATTCAAAAGTGCTACGAAAGTAGCAGAACCTTCGGGTATATTCTGAGCACCTATTGCAATGGCAACACTTAACGCTTGTGGTGTAAAACCACTGATTCCAACGGCCATACCTTCTGGGAAGTTGTGAATTGTTATAGCTATGACAAACAACCATATTCTACTAACCCTTTTAAGATCAGGACCTTCATAGCCTTTCAGAAAATGTTCGTGTGGTGAGAACTTATCCATGAGGTCTACCATAATAGCACCTAGGAAGAATCCGACTGAGAAACGTAATGGACCACCCATCTCGAGTGATGGACCAACTAAACTGAATGCACTAGCAGCAAGCATGATCCCTGCGGCCATTCCTAATAAAGCGTCTATTACTTTCTCACCGAGGTGTTTATGGAATAAGAGCAGAGGCAAAACACCCAACATCGTAGAAAGTCCAGCTACAGTGCTGAAAAGTACACCTTTAAGAAAAGAACTGATATAAATCACCTCCTCGTAATGTTTGTAACATATTGTGATATGACCAATATTGTGAAAACAGTGATGGGTGAGGTGACAAAATGGTTTACATGGAAATCATTTTCACTCTACTCGTGCTTATGTTATTTATCGTTATGATTTACACTACAATACCACTTCAGAACCAAACGTTGAATGAAGCGATAAGGCAAGAAAAAGCACAGATAATAGCAGAAAATATGTTCTGGGAAACAGTTGACGCAACTTACCTACAAAATTGTCCAGAGAGCTTCAGCGTCGATTTTGAAGTTGAAGTAGATGGACGAAAATACATAGTTACGATAAATGCTTTAAAATACGAAAGACCTGAAAGATAGTAGTCAGATTACTACAAACCACTATGGATACCCCTTTAGCCTGATGGCAAGCAAGAACCATATTTTCGAAAGTATGACCGCGGTAAAGATCATGATAACAAGTACGGCAACAAGTACACTACCACGTTTCATAATAAACTGCTGTTCCCCTTCCCCGAACATTGAACATTTTGATAGCTTAGCATCCCCATTTTATTATAGCATAGAATTTAAAAAACAAAAAGTGTGCAGGCTCTCACCTGCACAATGTTTTTTGCGTATCCACACTTTTGGAGTTCCTTGCATGCTCTATCTTTCATGTAAGGGAGGATTAGGATTGTATGCTTCATCTGGCGCTAGAATTACAAAAATCAATGAGACAATTAGACCTAGAAAATTTATGGAGAAGAAGAACCAAAATGGATCCAATCTATCAATCAAATAACCATATAGAGCTGAAGAAATGGGCGTGATTCCCATGGCCATCACAGAAAGCACGGAAAAAACTCTTGATCTTAGTTCTGAAGGCACGAGTATCTGAAGATTTGCGTTTAGTGGCGTGTTTACGAGTACGTTGAATAAACTTATGAGAAACGAACAAGTTGAGAAAATCATGAAAAGAATTGATTTGGAAAATCCAAACACAGGCATGATCATTATCGAAAAAATAACACCTACAATTTCTTGAATTATCAATCCACCGACCATCAGAATTTTTGAACTTACTTTATGCAATGCAATGAGTATCAGAAAATTTCCAAACAAAGCTCCAACCGTGAAAAATGTTTGAAGAAGACCATATTGAGTTGAACTAAACTGTAAGACTGTACGAACGATGTATGGAAGAACAACGCCAAATAGTGGAGATGAAATGAAGTTTATCACTATAGCGAATGTGAATAGAAATTTCAATCCCTTGTTTGCTGTTACAAACTTTATTCCCTCACCAAGTTCCCTAAATGGATGGACTTTTCCATCCTTCGGTGTAAATCTGTATATGATAAACATCTCACTGATACCTGAGAGAAAGTACAATATCGAAGCCATTAATACAACGTTCTTAAAACCGTAGAAACCATACAAAAGACCACCGAGAACAGGTCCAATGATATTTGCACCACTGTTTGCCATTGCATTAAACGAAGTTGCTCTCTTCATGTGTTCCTTCCTTACAACATCACCAAACATAGCACCAGTTGGCCCATCGAAAATACCATCTAGAAGTGATAGAAACGCTGTGAAGATTAATAATAAAGGTATGTCGATCTTTCCAAAAATGTCTATCAACCACAAAAGAAACAGAATCACACCTCTAAGTTCATCAACCAAAACCATGATGTGCTTTCTGTTTAGTCTATCGCCAAGTACACCGCCAATTGGGGTAGATAAAATCCTTGGAAGTATCTGAAGGACACTAAAAACGCCCATGATAGTTCCAGAACCTGTTTTGTCCAACACAAAGAGTGGCATCGCAACCATTAAGGCAGAAGCACCTACTAGAGATTCAAATCGTCCACTGATCACGAGCGCAAGATTTCTCTTCTCGTGTTGATAAATCTCGCTACCTTCCTCCACAGTATCACCCCCAGATTTCTTTTAGACAAAAATATTATACTCGAACACAAAATAATTGTCAATATATAAAAAATCTTTGCATGAAAACAAATTAGCATAACGAATGATAACTGTGGTAGAATATCTTATATATCACTTTGTGGAGGTGACAATTGTGGAGTATTCATTTGTCAAGCTTAATGAATTGATAGAGCTTTGCAGTGTTCCTGGAGTATCTGGAAGAGAGGAATTGGTGAGAGAAAAAATTGCTTCTTTCATTCCTGAGACTTACAGAACTGACAAGATTGGCAATCTAATATACGAAAAGAGTGGAAAATGTGGGGAACAAGGTAGAGAAAGTAATAATTCAATTCTGCTCATGGCACATATGGATGAAATAGGCTTCTACGTAACCGACATTAGAGAAGATGGAAAATTAACGATAAGGAATGTCGGTGGAATAATAGAGGAGACGCTCCCGGGTACTTTTGTCGAGGTAGTATCGCAAAATGGAATCATAGATGGGGTTATCGGCGCTGTACCACCTCACTTGAAGAGTGATGGAGAAGTCTTTGACAAGTGTGTCGATGTTGGTGCTAAATCAAGAAGCGAAGTCTACGATATGGGAATCAGAGAATTGGATTACGTGGTTTTCAAAAAAGTTGGTGCAGTACTCAATATTGATAACTTTTCCATGAGAAGTTTGGATGATCGATTTGGTTGCTATACATTGTTGAAAGTGGCTAATAGTGTGAGAAACAATTCTGATTGCGTCTTTGCTTGGACTGTCCAAGAGGAAGTTGGATTGAGAGGTGCAAAGGCCCTAACGCAATCTTATAGGCCACGTTTAGCCATAGCTGTGGATTCATTCGCTTGCTGCAGTAAGCAGAATAAACATGTTGAGCTTGGGAAAGGCCCTGTTATTAGGGCGGTTGACAATTCTTCGATTTCTGATATATCGATTGTACGTCAAATTGTTGATTTGGCCAAAGAGAGGAATATACCCGTTCAAATTGGTGCAACGGGCGGAGGTAACGATGCAAGTGTATTCTTGGAATTGGGTGTTCCGATGGTTGCACTAAGTGTTGCAGTTAGGTATCTGCATTCTCAAGTGGAGATGATAAGTCTCTCAGATTTGGATAACTTGATCAAATTACTAAGTGCAATTCTTGAGGTGTTTTGATATGGATATAGGTAGTTTTATGCTTTATCTATTGTTGTTCTTTGGCGGTTTAGTAGCAGGAATAATCAATGTACTAGCAGGTGGTGGATCATTCCTTACATTGCCACTACTCAGCTTATTTGGTCTTTCTCCAAGCGTTGCAAATGGTACGAATCGTATTTCAATATTGCTGCAGAACATTTCGGCAACTGCAAGTTTCTCAAGAAAGAAGGTACTGAACACCAAGAAGGCGTTGTATCTTTCTGTACCTACTATTCTTGGGTCACTAGTTGGCGCAAATATTGCTGTAGAAATCCCGGACAGGATCTTGAAGGTAGTTCTCGGAGTGATATTCATTTTCATGGCATTTTTCAATCTATTTTCAAAGGATGAAGAGAGTGCTTTATCATCGAGAACTTTGAGCAAGATTTTGGAGTTCATTATTTTCTTTTTAATTGGTATATACGGTGGATTTATTCAAGCGGGTGTGGGCTTTTTTCTTGTTGCTGCCATTAGAAAATTTGAAGGCGAGGATATTAAAAATGCAAATGTACTTAAAATATTTCTTACACTAACTTTTACGATTTTCTCGATAATTATCTTCTCTTTCAACAGTAAAGTGGAATTAGTACCAGGTTTAGTACTTGGCACAGGCTCTTTTTTTGGTGGAAGTATCGGTGCACATTTGAATCTTCGCCTTGACAAAAAGGTACTTAAGTATATTCTATCTACTATGATAATTCTCTCTGCTATACTTTACTTAGTATAATTGTCATGATTTATATAGTTTTCAGGGGGAGTCTCTAAGCATTTGATAATACTTTAGAAAAGTAGAAATGCTTCATTAACAATTATTGCTGTGGAGTCTCCCTTAATGTTTTCATCAATTCATCTATTCTTTGCTTTAATTTGCTAGCTTTTCTATAATCCTCGGCCTTTAATGCATTCCTTAATTTGTATTTCAAGAAAGTGAGTTCCCTCTTTTGTATGTCTAAAAGTGTTTTTTTGTATGTGTATCTATCGTTTGCAAAAAGTGTAAGTTGCACTATGCTAGGTTGTTCTGAATAGATGTTTTCAATAGAGTTATGGAATTTGTTATCCATCATCTTTGATTCTTCTACCAACTCCATATGTGAGGTCAACGTGTACACACCTGCACGGACATATTTCATGCTCTCGTACTTTAACATCTCACGAAAGCAATCCTTACAATAACCTATCTCTTTTATAGCACCGTCCATGTAGACTTTTCTAACAATTTCAGCGGATTTTCCGCAACGAATGCATTTCAATATGTCACCTTTTTCCAATGAGATTTTGAAATTCTTTGAAAGCTTTGAAAGGCTTTACTTAATTTGCTTAGTTTCGTCAGCTTCATTACCCTCACCAACATTGAAAGCATTGTATCTGTTCATAGCTTTGTCCACACCATAAATTACTATGTATTCTAATGCTTCTTTTGCTGCTTCAAGAACTTTATCTAATATTGCAAATTCTTCTGCAGAGAAGTCTGAAAGTACGTAATCTGCTGCATCGACCTCTTTCGGTTTCGGACCGATACCAAT
>Ga0209409_1003150_pt1 | contig 11119 bp, 6 predicted proteins | sample AD_JPNMR1_MetaG_FD_184424 | JGI IMG/M metagenome (GOLD analysis project Ga0209409, IMG submission 184424) | Active sludge microbial communities of municipal wastewater-treating anaerobic digesters from Japan - AD_JPNMR1_MetaG (SPAdes) (version 2) | ecosystem: Engineered > Bioreactor > Anaerobic >...
GCCGGCTCGACAGTGAGACCCAGCTCCTCGTGCAGCTCGCGCGCCAGCGCCGCCTGCACGCTCTCGCCCGGCTCCAGCTTGCCACCCGGAAACTCCCAGTAGCCCGCATACACCTTGCCCGGCGGGCGCGAAGTCAGCAGAAAGCGCCCGTCGGGCCGGATCAGCACGCCCACCGCCACATCCACCACCGCCCGCTGGCCCGCCTGCTCGCGCCGCAAATGGCCATCGGCCGTCAGCACCTGGTTCGGGTCATGGCTCATGGCGCTTCAGTTTCCCCGCAGGAACGGCCTGGGCTGCGAAGGGGCAGTAACACAGCCGACGCTGCATCGCGGCCAAGGCCGCTCCCACAGGCAGAGCGCCCGCCGCGTGTCATCCAACGGCTGCGGAGCAAACCAGGCCAGCGAACGCCGTGGCCGGACCTGCGCCGGCCACGGGCGTTGTCCCCCTGGGGGCAAGGCGCCGCAGGCGACTCAGGGGGGATCATGTCCTCCCCATGAAATCCCGCGCAAACTGGTACGCCACCCGCCCCGAGCGCGAGCCGCGCTCCAGCGCCCACACCAGCGCCTCGGGCCGCGCGCTAGCGATCTGCGCCGGGCTGGCGCCCAGCGCGCCCAGCCACTGCGCCACGATGGCCAGGTATTCGTCCTGGCTGAAGGGGTAGAAGCTGACCCACAGGCCAAAGCGCTCGGACAGCGAGATTTTTTCTTCCACCACCTCGCCCGGGTGCAGCTCGCCATCGTCGGTGTGGGTGTAGCTCAGGTTGTCCTTCATGTATTCGGGCAGCAGGTGGCGGCGGTTGCTGGTGGCGTAGACCAGCACATTGGGCGTGCTGGCCGCCACGCTGCCGTCCAGAATGCTTTTCAGCGCCTTGTAGCCCGGCTCGCCCTCCTCGAAGCTCAGGTCGTCGCAGTAGACGATGAACTTCTCCGGCCGGCCGGCCACCACCTCCACGATGTCGGGCAAATCCGTCAGGTCCTGCTTGTCCACCTCGATCAGGCGCAGGCCCCGCGGCGCATAGGCGTTCAGGCAGGCCTTGATGAGCGAGGACTTGCCGGTGCCGCGCGCGCCCGTCAGCAGCACGTTGTTGGCCGGCCGCCCGTCGACGAACTGGCGCGTGTTGCGCTCGATCTTGTCCTTCTGCGCGTCGATCTCCTTCAGCTCGGCCAGCGCGATGGCGCCGACGTGGCGCACCGGCTCCAGCGCGCCGTGGCCGCTGGCGCGCTTGCGGTAGCGCCAGGCCACGGCCTGCGACCAGTCGGGCGCCGACAGGGGCCGCGGCAACACGGATTCGATGCGGGTGATGAGCTGCTCGGCGCGCTCGATCAGGCGGGCAAGTGGGTCGGTCATGGGCAGTGATGGTAGCGGGGCGGCGGCGGCCTTGCGGCAGCCCCCGGATTACAAGCAAAAAGTGGCTCTGGCACGCCAGCAGCAAGCGCCAGCAGCTATGATTTTCATACTACTCGGAGACCTTGTTCCGCGCCCGGCTCAGCGCAGCGCGGCCCAGCGGCCGTCGGCCTGGGGCTGCACGCGGCCCAGCGCGGCCAGGGTGTCCAGCAGGGTGGGCAGGCGCTCGCGCCAGCGGCCCTTGCCCTGAAAGCGCGCGGCCAGCTGCTCCAGCGACAGCGGCGTGGCGCTGGCGGCCAGGGTGTCGGCCAGCAGGCGGATTTGCGCCGGCAGCGCCGCCGGCCAGGGCGGGCGGTGCGCGGGGGCGGCGGGCGACGCGGCATCGGCCGTGCCCTCGGCCACGGCTTCGGGCGCGTCGGCCGGGGCCAGGCCGGGCAGGGGTTGATCGGCGGGCGCGGCGGGCGCCTGCTGGAAGGCCGGGCGCAGCCAGCGCACCTGGCCCTGGGCTTCTTCGGCGGCGCGGCGGGCGTTCAGGCGCACCAGCTCGGCCAGCACGTCGTCGGTGGTGGCGCTGGCGGGCAGGCCGTAGGCGGCGCGCACGGCGGCGTCCAGCTCGTCGTGCAGCTCGCGCAGCACGCCCACCAGGCCCTGGGTGTGGATGGCCTGCTCCTTGGCGGTGAGCGCGCGGCCTTCGCGCAGCGCGGCCAGCACGTTGTACAGGCCGGTGAGCGTCAGGCCCGCGTGCCCGGCCGCCGGCGCCAGCACGCGCTTGCGATGCTGGTCGATCTGCTCGGCCAGCCGGGCGATGCGCTGGCGCAGCTCGCTCGTCAGGCCGGTGTCGTCGTCGGGGAAGGGGAAGGTTTCGAAGCAGCGGGAGTTGTTGTAACGCGGATCGTTGCCGACGCCGAGACGTGACCCAGTGGCCAGCGCCCAGTCGATGTGCAACTGACTGGAAAGCACGCCAAGAACGTAGGAATCAGACACCGCAAAGACTATGAGCCCTTGATCTGGCAAGACCCCTGCTGGCAAATATTGGAACGTGCGGTGCTTGGCCGTCATGGGTGTGACGACAAAGCGCTCAAGCGACTCCAGCGCCCTGCGCATGTCCGGTCGAGCCTCTGCAAACAGCCACCACTTCTCGCGGTATGACGCCCGTTGAGACTGGTCCCGCTCGGGTTTCACACCAATCAATACACGTTGGTAGGCATTCGGAAACACCTCGCGCGCCGCTTCTAGCGTATGGCCGTAGAAGTCGATGGCATAAACGCCGCGCACCTTGTCCGTCAGGTCTCTACCGTTGCGCAGCGGTTTCACGATTTGAGGTTCCAACGCTATGAGCGGGTCGTCCGGTTCGACCCAGAAGCCCGTCCCCATCAGCGTGACGCCGCGAAACGTAAGTCCTGTGTTGGATTGCAGCGCTTGTGTCGCCGCCACATTGGCACCGATGCTCAGATCGGCATGAATCAGTCCGCGCTGCGCCTTCACCGTCACCTGCATCTCGCCAAACTCGCCCGGCCGCTCGTCGGTGACGGTCAGCAGCTCGCCCTCGCCCTCGCCGGGGGCCAGCACGCTCATGGCGATGCGCACGGCGGCGTTGCCGGCGAAGTCGACCCAGGGGTGGTCGGCAATGGCCATCTCCAGGTGCGTGCCCGCCGCCAGCGCGGCCTGCACGACGCGGCGGTTGAAGGTCTGGCGCAGGCTGTTGGTGGTGATCAGGCCCATGCGCCGCGCCTGGCCGGCGGCCACCTGCCGGGCGGCGCGCTGCCACCAGTACATGACGAAGTCGCTGCTTTCGGGCACCTCGGGCCAGGCGGCGCGCAGGGCCTCGACATAGCCGTCGCCCAGGGCGGCGCGCATGCTGGCGGCGCCGATGAAGGGCGGGTTGCCGACGATGAAGTCGGCCCGCGGCCACGCGGCCGGGCGGGCGCCCAGGTAGCGCCACTGGGGCACCTGGGCGGCTTCGTCGGGCACGGGCTCGCCGGTGACGGGGTGGCGCTTGTAGGTGACGCCGTCCCAGCGGGTGCGGGGCTGGCCGGCGGCGTCGTGGGCGGGTTCTTGCGCGTCCCAGGCCAGCACGGCGTCGCGGCAGTCGATGTTGCGGTAGTCGTGCACCACGGGTTCGGCCACGGCGGCGTTGCCGCGGGCGCGGATGTGCCATTGCAGCCAGCCGATCCACAGCACCAGCTCGGCCAGGGCGGCGGCGCGGGGGTTGAGCTCGATGCCCAGCAGCTGCTGCAGGGTCACTGTCTCGCCCTCGAAGCCGAGCTGGTCTTGCGCGTGGCCGAGCTCGTGCAGCTGGTTGAGCACTTCGCCTTCGAGGCGCTTGAGGTGTTCGAGCGTGACGTAGAGGAAGTTGGCGCTGCCGCAGGCCGGGTCGAGCACGCGGGTGGTGCAGAGCTGGTGGTGGAATTTCTGGAGCTCGGCGCGCGCCTCGGCCAGCTTGGCGTCGGCGGCCCGGCCTTGCAGGCTGGCGGCTTCGTGGGCCAGCACCAGGGCGGCGGCCTGGGCGCTGGTCCAGTCGGCGCGCAGGGGCTCGATGACGGTGGGCAGCACCAGGCGCTCGACGTAGGCGCGGGGGGTGTAGTGGGCGCCCAGGGCGTGGCGCTCGGCGGGGTCGAGCGCGCGCTCCAGCAGGGTGCCGAAGATGGCGGGCTCGACTTCGCGCCAGTTGGCGCGGGCGGCGGCGATCAGCAGCTCAACCTGGGCCGGGGTGAGCGGCAGGCTGTAGCCGTCCTCATGGGCGCCCTTGAACAGCTTGCCGTTGAAGTGCAGCACCTGGCCGGCCAGCGCGGCCGAAAAGCCCCCGCGGTCCATGTCGGCCCACAGGATGCGCAGCATCTGCCGCAGGGTGGCGGGCTGGCGCTGGTGGGTTTGCAGCAGGCCGAGAAAGCTGCCCGCGGGCAGCAGTTCGACGTCTTCGGCGAACATGCTGAACAGGCAGCGCGAGAGGTAGGCGGCGACGGCGTGCGGCGCGTGGCCGGAGTCCTCCAGCGAGCGGGCCAGCCGCGCCAGCTGGTCGGAGACGGCGCGCGTGACCTGGGCGCTGATGCGGGCGGGGTCGAGCGCGTCGGGCTCGCTCCAGATCAGGCGCAGGCGCTGGCGGATGCGCGGCTCGGCCAGATCGGCCAGGGCGATGCGGTGGCTGCGCGGGTCGGGAAACGGGGTGTAGGTGCCGCCGCTGCGGCTGAATTCGGCGTAGACCTCGATCAGGTTGCCGACGTCGACCACCAGCACGAAGGGCGGGCGGCCTTCGGCGGCGGGCAGGGCGCGGGCGTAGCCTTCGGCCTGGCCGCGGGCGCGCAGCATGCCGTCGTCGAAGCCGCGGGTGTGGCCGGGGGCCTTGAGCTTCTTGGCCTCCAGCACGAAGTGGCCGCGCCGGTAGCAGTCGATGCGGCCGCTGCTGGTGCTGCCGTCGCCGTGCTGGAAGGTGACGGGGCGCTCGAACATGTAGTCCTGCGCGGCGCTGGGGTGCGGCCGCTCGACGCCGAGCAGCGCGCACAGCTCGATGACGAAGCTTTGCGCCGTGGCCAGCTCGCTGGCGGCCACGCCCTGCCAGCGGGCGATGAAGGCGCGGGCGTCGTCGTCAGGTTTCATGGCGAAAAATGGCGCCCGCGTTTGTCTGGCGTGCGCCAGCAGCTATTGGTTTTATAGCTCCATCAAGACCGGTAGTCGGCGTTGATGCTGACGTAGTCGTGGCTCAGGTCGCAGGTCCAGACGGTGTCGCTGGCGCTGCCGCGGCCCAGGTGCACGCGCACGGTAATTTCGGCCTGCTGCATGACGCGCTGGCCGTCTTCCTCGCGGTAGTCGGGGTGGCGGCCGCCGCGGGTGGCCACGTGCACGTCGTCCAGGTGCAGCTCGATGCGGGTCTGGTCGAGGTCCTGGATGCCGGCGTAGCCGACGGCGGCCAGGATGCGGCCCAGGTTGGGGTCGCTGGCGAAGAAGGCGGTCTTGACCAGCGGCGAGTGCGCGATGGCATAGGCCACCTGGCGGCATTCGTCGGCGCTCTGGCCGCCGTCGACCTGCACGGTGATGAACTTGGTGGCGCCTTCGCCGTCGCGCACGATGGCCTGCGCCAGCTGGCGCGCCACGCTCAGCATGGCGGCCTTGAGGGCCTGGCCGTCGGCCGAGTCGAGCGCCTTGACGGGCGGGTTGCCGGCCTGGTGGGTGGCGATGACGACGAAGGAGTCGTTGGTGGAGGTGTCGCCGTCGATGGTGATGCGGTTGAACGAGCCGTCGGCCAGCTCGCGCGCCAGTTGCGCCATCAGGGCCGGGTCGATGGCGGCGTCGGTGGCCAGAAAGCCCAGCATGGTGGCCATGTTGGGGCGGATCATGCCGGCGCCCTTGCTGATGCCGGTGATGGTGACGGTGGCGCCGCCCACCACGGCCCGCGCGCTGGCGGCCTTGGGCACGGTGTCGGTGGTCATGATGCCTTCGGCGGCGCGCGCCCAGTGCGGGCCTTGCGCGTCGGCGATGGCGGCGGGCAGGCCGGCTTCGATGCGATCGACCGGCAGCGGCTCCATGATGACGCCGGTGGAAAACGGCAGCACCTGGGCGGGCTCGATCTTCAGCAGGCCGGCCAGCGCGTCGCAGGTGCGGCGCGCGCGCGCCAGGCCGTCGTCGCCCGTGCCGGCGTTGGCGTTGCCGGTGTTGACGACGATGGCGCGCACCGCGGCGCCGGCCTGCAGGTGCTGGCGGCAGATTTGCACCGGCGCGGCGCAGAAGCGGTTTTGCGTGAACACGCCGCCGACGCTGGCGCCCTCCTGAAGCAGCAGCACGGTCAGGTCCTTGCGACCGGCCTTGCGGATGCCGGCTTCGGCCACGCCGATGCGCACGCCGGCGACCGGGTGCAGTTGCGCGGGATCGGGAGCGGTCAGGTGGACGGGCATGGCGGGGTTCTCCGGTCAGCGGTTTGCAAAAGAAATCAGCCTCTGGCGCCCACCAGTCGAGCGCCAGCAGCTATGAAATCAGGAGTAAGCTTGATGATCTTGGCGCCCGCTCCCGCAGAGCAAGGGGACGCTTTTGGCCAGCGACCGCCGTGCCCGCACCTGTGCCGGGCGCTGGCGGTGCCCCCCCTCGCGCGGCAGTGGGGGCTGAGGCCCGCGGCTCCAGACCTGCCCGCGCAGGTCTGGACGGGCCGAGGGGCTGCCGCCCGCGGCGGCGAGCACCACCAGGCTGCGCGGCGATTCAGGGGGGCCTCAATCAAGCCAACGCGCCGTGGCAGTGCTTGTACTTCTTGCCGCTGCCGCAGGGGCAGGGGTCGTTGCGGCCCACGCGCGGCACGGCCGCCGCCGCGCCGCCGGCCAGGGCGGCGCCGCCGCGCGCCTGGGACTCGGGCACGGTCTCGGCCTCGCCGGTTTCGGTGGGGGCGGTGTAGGTGACGTTGCTGATGTGCTCGGCGCGCTGCTCCATGGCGGCGGCGCTCTGGCCGGCTTCCTCGGGGCTTTCGATGCGCACGGTCATCAGCACGCGGGTGACCTCGTTCTTGATGACGTCCAGCAGCTGGCCGAACAGCTCGAAGGCCTCGCGCTTGTATTCCTGCTTGGGCTGCTTTTGCGCGTAGCCGCGCAGGTGGATGCCCTGGCGCAGGTAGTCGAGCGCCGACAGGTGCTCGCGCCAGTGGGTGTCGATGGCCTGCAGCAGCACGGCGCGCTCGAAGGGGCCGAAGTTCTCGGCGCCGACCTGCGCCACCTTGGCGGCATAGGCCTCGTCGGCGGCCTTGAGCACGGTCTCCAGGAGGTCGTCGTCGGTGATGGCCGAGGAGGATTCGACCTGCTGGCGCAGCGGCAGCTCGATGTGCCAGTCGTCGGCCAGCACCTTCTGCAGGCCGGCGATGTCCCACTGCTCCTCGACCGATTCGGCCGGCACGAACTGGCGCACCAGGTCGGTGAAGCAGCCTTCGCGCAGGCCGGCGATCTGGGCCGACAGGTCTTGCGCGTCCAGGATTTCGTTGCGCTGCTGGTAGATGACCTTGCGCTGGTCGTTGGAGACGTCGTCGTACTCCAGCAGCTGCTTGCGGATGTCGAAGTTGCGCGATTCGACCTTGCGCTGCGCGCTTTCGATGCTGCGGGTGACGATGCCGGCCTCGATGGCCTCGCCCTCGGGCATCTTGAGCTTGTCCATGATGGCGCGCACGCGGTCGCCGGCGAAGATGCGCATCAGCGCGTCGTCCAGGCTGAGGTAGAAGCGCGAGGAGCCCGGGTCGCCCTGGCGGCCGGAGCGGCCGCGCAGCTGGTTGTCGATGCGGCGGCTTTCGTGCCGCTCGGTGGCGATGATGCGCAGCCCGCCCAGCGACTTGACCAGCTCGTGGTCCTTCTGCCACTGGGCGCGCAACTCGTCGGCCCTGGCGGCGCGCGCGGCGTCGTCCAGCGACGGGTCGGCCTCCAGCGCCTGCACCGCCTTCTCGACGTTGCCGCCCAGCACGATGTCGGTGCCGCGGCCGGCCATGTTGGTGGCGATGGTGATCATCTTGGGCCGGCCGGCCTGGGCCACGATGTCGGCCTCGCGCGCGTGCTGCTTGGCGTTGAGCACCTGGTGCGGCAGCTTTTCCTTTTCCAGCAGGGTGGCGATGATTTCGGAGTTCTCGATGGACGTGGTGCCCACCAGCACCGGCTGGCCGCTGGCGTGGCATTCGCGAATGTCGGCGATCGCCGCGTCGTACTTTTCCTTGGTGGTCTTGTAGACGCGGTCCAGCTGGTCGTCACGCTTGCTGGGCTTGTTGGGCGGGATGACCACGGTCTCCAGGCCGTAGATGTCCTGGAACTCGTAGGCCTCGGTGTCGGCGGTGCCGGTCATGCCGGACAGCTTCTTGTAGAGGCGGAAGTAGTTCTGGAAGGTGATGGAGGCCAGGGTCTGGTTCTCGGCCTGGATCGGCACGCCCTCCTTGGCCTCCACCGCCTGGTGCAGGCCGTCGCTCCAGCGGCGCCCGCTCATCAGGCGGCCGGTGAATTCGTCGACGATCACGATCTCGGGCCCATGCTCGCCCTGCTGCACCACGTAATGCTGGTCGCGGTGGAACAGGTGGTGCGCGCGCAGGGCGGCGTTGAGGTGGTGCATCAGCGTGATGTTGGCCGCGTCGTACAGGCTGGCGCCGGGCGGGATCAGGCCGCGCTCGGCCAGCACGCGCTCGGCAGTCTCGTGGCCCTGCTCGGTCAGGAACACCTGGTGCGATTTCTCGTCGGCGGTGAAGTCGCCCGGCTTGGTGACGCCCTCGCCGGTGCGCGGGTCGGCCTCGCCCTCCTGGCGCGTCAGCAGCGGCACGATGGCGTTGATGGCCAGGTACAGCGCGGTGTGGTCCTCGGCCTGGCCGCTGATGATCAGCGGCGTGCGCGCCTCGTCGATCAGGATCGAGTCGACCTCGTCGACGATGGCGTAGTTGAGCGGGCGCTGCACGCGGTCGGCCGGCTCGTACACCATGTTGTCGCGCAGGTAGTCGAAGCCGAACTCGTTGTTGGTGCCGTAGGTGATGTCGGCGTTGTAGGCGGCCTGCTTCTGCTCGCGCGGCATCTGCGGCAGGTTGACGCCCACCGTCAGGCCCAGGAAGTTGTAGAGCCGGCCCATCCATTCGGCGTCGCGGCCGGCCAGGTAGTCGTTGACGGTGACCACGTGCACGCCCCGGCCCGACAGCGCGTTCAGGTACACCGCCAGCGTGGCGGTCAGGGTCTTGCCCTCGCCAGTGCGCATCTCGGCGATCTTGCCCTCGTGCAGCGCCATGGCGCCCACCAGCTGAACGTCGAAGTGGCGCATCTTCATGACGCGCTTGGAGCCTTCGCGCACCACGGCAAAGGCCTCGGGCAGCAGCTTGTCGAGCTCTTCGCCGCCGGCCACGCGCTGGCGGAACTCGTCGGTCTTGGCGCGCAGCTCCTCGTCGCTCAGCTTTTCCAGCGCCGGCTCCAGCGCGTTGATGGCGGCGGCGGTCTTGCGGTATTGCTTGAGCAGGCGGTCGTTGCGGCTGCCGAAAATCTTGGTGAGGATGGTGGCCATGCTTGCGCGGCCGCCGCAGCGCTCCGTGGAGGCGCGCCGAACGGCGATCGACTGTCCCAAAAAGGTCAAAATGACGCGAACCTGGGGCCTGGCTGCCGCCATGTACAAGCCTGGCAGCTGGCGCGCCCCGGTGTCGCGTGGCAACCGGGCATTTTAACTGCCGGTCGGCCACGGGGATAATGCCCGCCACATTGGTGCACGCCGCCTTCCGTGATGTCCCCCACCCGTCCCGCCATTTCACTGCAGCAGGCCGTGGCCGAAGCGCCCACGCTGGCGCACCTGAGCCGCCTGGCGGCCGAGTCGGCCGCGCGCCTGGCCGTGGTGCGGCCGCTGCTGCCGCCGGCCCTGCGCCCGCTGGTGCAGGCCGGCGCGCCCGAGGGCGAGGCCTGGACGCTGCTGGCGCCGCACAACGCGGCGGCCGCCAAGCTGCGACAGCTGGCGCCGGCGCTGCAGGCGGCGCTGGCGGTGGCCGGCCACCCGGTGCGGACATTGCGCATCAAGGTGGCGCAGGCGCGGCGCTGAACGGCCACAGCCATGCTGAGCGCCTTCGACCACGACATGATGCGCCGCGCGCTGACCCTGGCCGAGCGCGCGCGCCTGATCGCGCCGCCCAACCCGGCGGTCGGCTGCGTGCTGGTGGACGCCGCCGGCACGCTGATCGGTGAAGGCTTCACGCAGGCGGTCGGCCAGGCGCACGCCGAGGTCATGGCGCTGCGCGACGCCGCCGCGCGCGGCCATGCCAGCGCCGGCGCCACCGCCTACGTGACGCTGGAGCCCTGCGCCCACCAGGGCCGCACCGGGCCCTGCTGCGACGCGCTGGCCACCGCCGGCGTGCGCCGCGTGGTGGCCGCTTTGCAAGACCCGAACCCGCGCGTGGGCGGCCAGGGCCTGCAGCGGCTGCGCGCCGCCGGTGTCGAGGTGGCGCTGGGGCCGTCGGCCGTGGCCGAGGCCGCGCGCGAGCTGAACCTGGGCTTTTTCAGCCGCATGGCGCGCGGCACGCCCTGGGTGCGGCTGAAGGCGGCCAGCTCGCTGGACGGGCGCACCGCCCTGCCCGACGGCCGCAGCCAGTGGATCACCTCGCCCGCCGCGCGGGATGACGGCCAGGCCTGGCGGGCGCGCGCCTGCGCCGTGCTGACCGGCATCGGCACCGTGCTGGACGACGACCCGCTGCTGAACGTGCGCCTGCCCGGCATCACACGCCAGCCGGCGCTGGTCATCGTCGACAGCGCCCTGCGCACGCCGCTGGATGCGCGGCTGTGGCAGGTGGCCGACCGCCGCGTCTTCATCGCCACGGCGGTGACCGACGAGGCGCGACAGCAGCCCTTGCGGGCGCGCGGCGCGCAGCTGCTGGCGCTGCCGGGCACGGACGGCCGGGTCGACCTGGCCGCGCTGCTGGCGCGGCTGGCCCGGCGCGAAGTCAACGAGCTGCACGTGGAAGCCGGCCACCGGCTCAACGGCGCGCTGCTGCGCGCCGGCCTGGTCGACGAGCTGCTGCTGTACCTGGCCCCGCGCCTGCTGGGCGAAGGCGCCGGCATCGCCGCGCTGGGGCCGCTGGGCAGCCTGGACGAGGGCCCGGCCTTTGCCTGGCATGGCGTCGAGCGCGTCGGCCCCGACCTGCGGCTGCTGGCGCGCGTGCCGGGGCGCGAGTGCTTCGACGAACCTGCTCGGTAGGGCGCCAGGGCCGCCCATGACCCCAGCCGTCATCGCGAGCGGCGCAGCCGCGTGGCGATCCAGCGGGCGCTTCGCCAGCACCGGCGCCGCCCTGGATGGCCGCAGCGCCTGCGGCGCCTCGCCA
>Ga0209409_1003151_pt1 | contig 11118 bp, 10 predicted proteins | sample AD_JPNMR1_MetaG_FD_184424 | JGI IMG/M metagenome (GOLD analysis project Ga0209409, IMG submission 184424) | Active sludge microbial communities of municipal wastewater-treating anaerobic digesters from Japan - AD_JPNMR1_MetaG (SPAdes) (version 2) | ecosystem: Engineered > Bioreactor > Anaerobic...
ACCCTCTTTAAATCCCACATAGTTCAGATAAAACTGGGGGACGACTCAGATGAGCTACATTAACGAGCTTCTTTAAATCCCACATAGTTCAGATAAAACTGAGGTATCTCCTGACGACTACGACGAGCACATAAACTTTAAATCCCACATAGTTCAGATAAAACTTATGGGAGTTCCTCATTTCTCTCATAATGATATAGCTTTAAATCCCACATAGTTCAGATAAAACTATAAGAGGATAGAATACTTTATTAAAGCTATAGAACTTTAAATCCCACATAGTTCAGATAAAACCCACTTTTACATTAATATACTATATTATAACTATAATATAGTGATTTACATAAGTTTATTTTAATATTCTTTGTTCACTTTTGTGTTCTGAAATACGTATTTTTTGCATTAAACTACCGGTAGATTTCTGTGATCACAAAAATTTTTAGGCTGCAATATTGGTTTTATCAAACTTCCTGCGAACATAACACAAAATTAAACTTCGCAGCAATTTTAATATATGTATGAATCCATGTCTTTCTCAATTCCTAATACAGCTTTTGTATAGTTATTTTTGTTCTCAACAATATAGAAATAAATTGAATCTTCTTCATCAACTATAGTAAGTTGTAATTCTTTTCTACATTTTTCTAATTTTCCAATTGTTATTTCACCCTCAAAAACTGAATTTTGCACCCATGTAAAATATCTTTTTAGAATTTTTCTAACTTTATTTACTCTCTCTTCGCTTATATCATAAGTAACAATCACAAACATAACTACCACCAAGCTTTCAATGGTTTATATATCTCATCTTTAAGAAGATGTTTAATTAGCTTATAACACTCTAATCTAATTAGAAACCTATATGACACATTTCTTCCTAATTTTCTATGTTTTATGGTAGTCTCCATCTTATTATCAAACTCTTTTATAAATTTTTCTCTTCCAGACTCAGTAAGATAGCAATAATTAACATCTTGTTCAAAATCTTCATCTTTCAACATATTATTGTTTATTAGTCTGAAAATAATGGGATCTGCAATCAAAGGCTTAAAAATTTCAGATATATCAAGGCTGAGAGAAAATCTTCTTTCTCTTGGCTCATGAAGGTAACTTATTGTAGGATTAAGTTGAGTCTTGTAAATCTCTGAGAGTACTGCAGAGTAGATTAAAGAATTACCAAAAGATATTAAAGCATTAATAGGATTTGTAGGAGGATGCTTTTCTCTTCTTTCAAAAAGAAATTTCCCTTTTAGAACTAAGTTAAATGACTGATAATAGGTATCTCTTGCCCTTCCTTCACACCCCATTAATTCATCTATATCCTTACAATTCATTGCTTTTTCAAGTTCTTGGCTTATTTTTAGTATGGACTCATCAGTATCTTTATACTCTCTAAGATTCCTTTGCATATGGAAAAGAGCTCCTTCAACAAAGGAATATGCAAGGTATAGTCTTTCTTCTTTATTTAAATAATGTTCTACCTGCTTAACTAATAACTCTCCAGATACATTCTTCTCACGAGGGAAATAGGATCCTGAATAGTATCCATAATAGTTATATATATGGATAACAATATTATTCTGAGCAAAAAAGTTTAAGGCTTTTGTATTCATCTCTACTTCACCAAATAGATGGATAGAGTCAATATTCTCTATAGGGAAAAACTTTCTTTCTCCGCTATTAGTTTCAAAATACACTGTATTTTCCTTACGTTTTATAGCTCCATTGGAAAAGATATATAAATCTTTACCCATTCAGATTACTCCCTCACAAAACAGAACTCATAATAGGCACATCTTTTACAATATTTTTTCTTCTCTACAGGTGGTGGTGTCTCCATTTTTATTATTTCTTCTATTCTTTTAATGGCATCTTCAATCTTTTTTTCTTCTACGGGAGTGAGTTCTACAATTTCACGTCTCTTTTGCTTGGGATAATTTAGTACTCCTTTTTTCTGAATTCCCAGTTTCTTTAAGTAATAAAGATAGTAAAGGATCTGCATTCTGTTTGGCTCTTCCAACTTATTACTATATTTAATCTCTCTTATTTCGTCCTCATTTAATATGTCAATACTTATAAGATCATCTATTAATACTCTTCTTTTCTTCTCTTTAGGATAGCTAAATTCATCTAATAATTTTCCTAAAAGTACTTTTTCAGATGTATGTTCCATACCTATGCCTCTATCAAAGAGCCAGAGCTTCCTCTCACATACAAAGAGATAATTTATTTTTATCCCTGTAACTCTAAAATCTTGTGAAAACATGATATATTTTTAGTTATTCTCTTTTTCATTAGATAATATTTTCTATAGATACCTCTGGGATAAGCCCTAAGTCTTTACTATATTTCAGATTTATGAGAAAAACCTCTAAGCCTAAGTCTTCATCTATATGAATTATATTCTTAGCATAATCTTTAATCTCAAGAGGAACATTAACCATAAAATCTTTGAGCTCTTTCATCCCTTTTATTTTTTTCAAAGAGTTTTTAGAACATATATTTTCCTGTATTTCTATTAATTTTTTTCTATTAGCCTGATAAATCTCTATAGGAATCGCATCTATACTAGAAATTTTTCTAAAGATTCTTTCAGCTTCTATTTTACTTTCAGCTTTATATCCTACTTGTAGTAGCTTTTGATAATTTTGAAATTTTTTGTAATAGTTTGTGTTTTTCAAAGAGTCAAGGGAATATATTTCTTCAACTAAAGATCTCTTTATTTTTTCATCCAATATTTTGTTATTGATATCAAAAAGAATATCATATGTAGTATCAACCAATGAAGAGTCATATACATATGCTTTCCCTGATGGTTCTCCAGAACTCCCTAAAATAACAATATTAGCAGTATCTTCCAAATATACTCTTTTCCTATATATTCTCCCCATTCTTTGAATCAAAGCATCTATAGGAGCAAGCTCTGAAAATAACATATCAAAGTCTATGTCCAAAGATGCTTCTACAATTTGAGTAGAAACCCATATACATGGATAATTATCTTTTTCGTCTGAGAAAATCTGATTTTCTTTTTCAGTCCTATCCTTCCAGATAAGTCTTGAATGTAAAAGATTTATTTTTCTATTCTCTTTACCTTCTGGTACTTTGGAAAGTAAAATTTTATATATGTTTTGAGCTTTTTTAACAGTATTTGTTATTACCAAGATTTTCTTCCCCTTTTCATAGTTCTCAACTATCTCATCAGCTACATCTTCTATACTCTTGTCAGGATAATATTTCAATATATGAACCGGATTCTTAACACTATTCTCCTCAATAAGCTCAGAGATATCTCCTAAGTGTTCTTTTAAAATTGGATAAATAGTAGCACTCATTAAACAAAATTTCCCTCCAATATCATTTATCTTTTTTAGCCCCTCAATAATAACGGCTAAAGATTCAGAGGTATATGATTGGGGTTCATCTATTACTATCTTTGTATAAGGGAGAAGGGAAAATATCTTTTCATAGCCATGAAAATAGAAAAATGAGCTAAAAATCTGATCTGCAGTACTAACAGTTACAGGATAGGATAACTGTCTTGAAGAAAACGTATGATACAAATGTTCTTTGATGTCACTATCTGAATCTTGAATTTCTTCAATCCCATAGTAAGTGCAATCAGCATGTAAAAGTCCTACTTTATCCTTACCAAAAATATCTTTAAACCGTTCATACATTGCATTTACAGACACTCTTAGGGGAAGAGTGTAAATAGCCTTACTATTACCTATCCAATTAATTGCAAACTCTGTTTTCCCACTTCCGGTAGGAGCAGTGAGTAGTATGTTCTTATTTCTTAAATGCATCGCCTTTATCTGGAAAGGTTTTAACCCAACAAATCCTGGCTTTTTATTTAAATACAAAACCAAAGCATTCTCACAATTTTCAATTCTATCTCTCTCTACTTCTACATGAGCAGAAGAGGAATGGTCAAATCTGTATAAAAAGCCTTTAAGTAGAATAAACTTTAATTTCTTTTCTAAATCTTCTATCTTCCCTCTCTCTTTAATGAGACTTAAATAACTGTCTCCCAACATTTCACCATCGCCAAAATTTTTATCGTATCTTTTTACCCATGAGAGATACTCTGTTTTATTCAGAATTTCATCTTTTAAATATTTTTTGAGATATCCTTCATCAAAATCAAAATTTCTATAATGGTGATATATTATGGCATATATGAGCATAAAGATATCTTCCATATTATTTTGAAGCTTTTCCCTTAGAGTTTTCTTAGGAAGAAAAGCAGGAGACAAAAAATTATGAGGGACCTCTCGTGTTAAATTAGACTTTAAACTTTCTTCCCCCAAGAGTTTCCTAATTTTGTTTTGGAATAAGGAATTTACCTTCCCTAAGTCATGATAGAGAACTGCAATTTTCAATATTTCCCAGAATCTTTCAGGATCATAACTTTCCCTCTTTAGAATTTTGTTTATTTCTTCAGAATATTTTTCTTTTAATAATTCAAGGTTTTTTAAAAGTAAGCAAGTATGTTCTTCAAGGGTCTCTACAAATATCTTCCCATTCTCACGGAATGTCTTTGCATAGATGATATCAATCTTCTCCATTATAATCCCCTACTAACTCTACTAAATCCCCTTCAGAGTCTATAATTATCTCTCCAAAAAGTGTCCCCTCTTCTACATATACTGTGTCTATTTTTTCAAAGTATCTTAAATCGTTTTTAATTGTATATTTAAAAGGTATCCTAAAATTAATTCCAATTAGTTTATATCTATCTGCAGTTTCCTGTTTAAGATATATAGGATTCCTTATTTTGTAGAAATCAAGACCTGTCTCTTTCTTTTCAATATCTACAAAATTTATTTCATCAATTCTTGCTATGTCCTCATATCTTCCTATGGCAGGAAATGTATCAAAAACCATTGTTTCTATTTTCTTCAAATACTCATAAGCCATATTTATATGTAAAATAAGAGACACATTATATAAGTTTGCTACATAGAAGGGAGATTTAATTAAAGACTTATTATACTCTGAAAGAATTATTCCTTCTTTTTCTTTTCTTATTCTGTCAAATTTGTAAAATGTTTGTAAATCATAAACTACACTCTCATAAAATCCCTGTATTGAAATGCTAATAGGAATATAGTCCCCAGCTTGCAGAATTTTATGGATCCATCCTTTTATATGAGAATAGGTAGGTAATGGAAAAGTATCTACAAAATTATAAGAAAGAGGTTTCCTATAATTAGCAAATTGTTGATATAGCTTTAATTTAAGCACTTGCATAGAATTCCCTTACCTCATCTTTTAATTTATTAAATAACTCGCTTATATCTACAGCATTTTTAAATTCATCTTCATTTTGCCAATATCCTTTCAATAAACCGATATGTGTATAATCTCTAACTAATTTATCACTAATTTGAGTATTTAGCACACTATCAAGCAATTCGTTATTTATCTTAAATCTTTTAGTAGAAGCATCTAAGGAGACTTTAACTCTATTTAAGAAGAATGGATTTTTAACCGGGTATATACCACCAATCACAAAGATAGGATTTAGATTTTCAATACGTCCTTTTATCTCTCTATTCATAACTTTTAATGCATCAAGGACATTTTGCACTCTTTTAATTCTTGTTTCATTATCCAACTCAATATTTTCATTCTCATCTTTACCTATCCTATCCAAATCTATTGTTATAGTATAGGTATATAAAGAATAATGCTGTTCAAATTGGAAAGGATTAGGATCAGAGTTTATCCTATCAGCAAAATTTTTGTTCGTTCCAAATTCCAAATCATTCAAATAAGGTTCCAAAGAAATTGCAGGTGAAAATCTAACTACTGCTGCCCTCGTTAAAGCCTTTTCCTTTTTCTCTGTTTTCATATATCCAAAAAGATCCACCTCTTCATAGTCTCTTATATTTGCTTCTTCTTTAAATTGAATTACTTCCTTTTCCTTAGTCAAAGGTGCTTCTTTTACTCCAAACAAATTCTGAAGAGCTTTAAATAATTCATATCTTAAAGCTTGACGGGACATATAGGTTAAAGAATAACCTTCTCTTGTTAATTTTTTTAATTCTGAGATGTTTCCTACTCCTTCTCCATAATTCAAGCTCATAGCCTCAAAAACTACAGTTAGAGTCAAACCACCTTTTTTCATCTTTTTACCTCCTCATCAATTATTTTTTTCTTTGAGGTATATCTGGTTAAGATTCCATTTACGAAACTGTAACCATAAGAAAGGAACACATCTTTTTCACTAATAGCTTTTACAAAAAGGCTCGGAATTTCAAGACCATAGCTGAGATAAAGTCTAAACACAAGATTCATAAATCCATCTACATTTTCGGTTCTTAAATGAGAAAGGAGTTTATAAGTTATAGATGGAATTTTGTTCTCATGTTCTTCATTAATAAGCTTTTCCGCCAATTCCTCACCTTTCTTGAACATAAACCAAAGCTGTTCCTCACTTCTTGATGTCGTCATTATTTCACCCCCAGTCTTTTTAAATTTTTGGAAGTAGTCACTAATTATCAGATTTAAAGTGTGCAGATTAAATGGATTGTAGTATATTTTAACACTATTATTGGTCCCTTTTAAGTTCTCCACAAACAAGTAATCTAAAAAACTTAAGTAATCATAGCTTAAATTATTTGTAAGAATCTTCTCTAACAATTCCAAAGTTATATCTCTATATTTATCTTTAATAACATAGAATCTATTAGAAATATCCTTAAAATTTCTTCCAGACTGATCTTTTAAAAATTCTGCTTTTGATCTACTTATATTAAAAGAGAAAACTTTTGGAAGTACGTCCTTGTTACTCAAATCAAGCTCTATAAAAGCAATATTTTGAAGTGAATAATTACTTTTTTCAAGTTTTTCACTTATCAGTAAGTCCTTGAAAAAATCTATAAAAATGTTCTCATCCAAATTTTCTCTAAGTTTAGATTGCAATAGCACATTATTTTTATAAAGATCAATTACAGATGTATCACTATTCACAAAAAAATACTTATCCTCTCTTGCAGATTTAGTAAAACCTCTAAAAGTACAGAAATACATCAACTCACATATCTCACATAGAGGGAGCTTTGCATTAAAATTCCAGAAAAAGTTTAAAGCATCAAGATTAACACCAGTAAAAGGAGAAAGTCCCGTATCAAAAGCCACCTTTTCTTTTGCATTCCTCTCCCCACAATTCATACACAAAATGTTTTTTTCAAGTCTATTAGTTCCTTCAATTATTTTATCTTCAAATTCTTCCTTAAATTTAACTTTATAATCCGAGGTAATTGCCCTATTCAAAAAATTCTTCTGACCATATATTCTCCCTAAATATATCTTTACATCATTCTCTTTGAATCCTTGTTTGTTTTTCTCAATAATTTCCAAGATTCTTGATAAATATTCTTTAAATACTTCAGGATTACTTTTTACTTCATTTAGAGAAGGCAACTGAAATTTCTCCCCTAAGAAATTTTTTAGCATTGAGAAGTTAGTTGTTCTTTTTTTGATATCTTTATAACTTTCTTCTATATCATTTTCAAATATTTCTTTAGCCTCATATTCTAATTTCTTTAATATATCTTTACAACGTTCTAAGATCTCGTCAGTTCTTTTATACCTCTCATAGGCAGAATCAAAATATTTATCAGAAAAACCCACTAATACATCTCTTTCAAATTCAATATAATTTTTACCAATATAAACAATTCCCTCATTAGAAAGTAGATTTTCTCCCTCCTTTAAATCTGTCCTTCCTTCAAACAATATCAGTAAGAAGCCAGTGATACCCGCATTAAAAAGCCAATCTGAGAGATAAACTTTTTCCATTCACACCACCTCCACCATACCAAAGCCCTGAGCCCTTCTCAGACCAATGCCAAGCATATAAAGATCCCTTAAATCTTCAGGATCACCAGAAAGTTCAAAAGTTCCTGAGAAACAAGTAAATGTATAAATCTTGGGCTCTGTATTTTTCTCTCTCACCCTATGCTTAACTACTTCTTTTCTTATTTTTATAGGTTTAAAATTTATCATTTCTTTTATCCCCATTCCCCTAACTCCCTTTAGAATGGAATCAGAGATATAGTTAAACTCTCTAAGGAAATAAACAAATCTTTCATCAGAAGAAGAAAGTAGATTCCCATCCTCATCTATGGGAAGTAAAGGTTCTTTATTTTTATCTTCCATCAAAATGGGAGCTGAGGTCTTAAAAAATACTTGATTTTCATTTATCTCTTTCTCTCTCAAAAGAACTACATTTTTCATCTTAGAGATCATCCCATCTCCAACTTTGAATGGATATAATCTTTTACTTAGCAGTCCGTTATATAGATCTACTATAAAGCCCATATCAATACTGGAGACAAAAAATTCAACAGGGCTTTTTAGATAAAGTATCTCTTTGTCCTTCTTAAATTCTTCTTTATCATGCTGAAATCTTACTGCAAAGCAAAATGGCTTTGGAGCTTTATTTGTTCTATCATCGTAATGATATAATTTTTCCAGATATTCCTTTCCAAGTTCTGTAGTACTAAGAGCATCTTTTATTAGTTTCATAAAATAGTTTCTGTAATCCACAGGAAGGATATCCCCCTCATAGATCACCTTTAACCTCATACCTCATCACCCCTTCTTTTAATAGATCTCTTTAAGCCTTTCAATCTCTTCTTTTATCTCTTTTCTAAGAGATTCAGGTTCCAATACCTCTGCATGAGCACCATGGCTCATAACCCATCTTTTTATCTCTACAGGATTTGCAGTGAGTTCCAGAATAATATCCCCATTTTCTAACTCTATAATTTTTTGGGTTTCATGCCAGATTCTTTCCTTTATCCATTTTGCCTCATAAGAATCAAATCTTATTTTTATCTTCTCTGCATTCCCCTTAAACATTCTGAAGGCACTATTCAAATACTCTTTGATATTAAAATTATCTGGCATAGTGAAGTTTTCCTTTAAAACCTCTACCTTCTCAATTCTATCCAACGCAAAATCTCTTATTTCTCTTCTAAAATGACAATATCCAAAAAAATACCATACTCCCTGATAGTTATATATGTGATATGGATCTACCTTTCTTTGCTTCCTTTCTCCTGAGGATATAGTATAGTAATTTATCAGTATTCTTTTTTTATCCCTAATGGCAGTGAATATCTTTTCAAAGGTCTCTTTTATATCTACTTTTAGTTTTATAGGAGAAAGAGATACAGAAAGAGCCATCTCTAAGCTCTCTGGATTTACTAAAGCCTCATCTACAAAGAGTTCTTCTAATTTTTTTGCTAATTTTTGAAGGTCTTCTTCTAATGGTGTATCCTTAAACTGTTGCATCAAATTAGCACTGATAATGAGTGCTAAAACTTCACCAGAGGTTAATGGAGGAAATGGAAAATTACAATTTTCAGTGAGATAATATCCATTTCTTTTTCTATCATATTCAATGGGTAGTCCAAAATCAAACCTCAAACTTTGAATATCCCTTTTTATAGTCCTCTCACTAACCTCTCCTAATTCATATGAAATTTCCCTTACTAATCTTTCTAAACTGGGATAATTTTCATACTGAATCTTGGAAAAGATTTTATATAATCTTAAAAGAGTACTTTTCTTTTGCAAATCTTTAATCCCCCCTTTTAAAGACATTATTTAATTATAGCTCCTAAAAAAGTTTATATGAATAGGTTTATTCCTATAAGCTAAGACAGAACCTACTAAATTTTCTCCTTTAAATCTAAAGTCCCATCCAAGACTTACCGATTTAAACTTTAAAACTTCTGCATTTTCAATCTCTTTAAGGAATGATATGGCTTTATCTATATAGTCTTCCTTAAATTTTCCTTTTTCAGAATGAGCTCTTAGTATATAGCTCTCTACTAATTTATTATGAAGGAGTTCATAGGCAGAAGATAAAGAGATAACATCAAGCCCATCTACTTTCCCATTCACAAATACCATTATCCCTTTTTGTTCTTTTATATAATGGAAGCTTTGTATCTTCTCTTCTAATGTTCCTTTTTGCTTATCTAATACATCTCTTAAAGCTCCAGTATTAGAGTGTACTGCATGTTTCTCATGATATTTATAGATCTCATCCCATATCTTTCCCTGGTCACTTTCAAAATTCCCCTCATTTATTAATGAATTAAAAACAGCTTCATTCTTATGCTTCCTTATATCTGATGGTATAACATAATCTGGTTCTTCAAAAGTCTCTGATGAGTAGTGCCATCTTCCTTGTTCAGTACAGCTTACAGGGATTATTACCTCCGAATTTTTCTGGACTAAAATAGAAGTGTTAAGAACTCTATTTTGCCTTCCTCCTTTTAATTCTTCTCCATCCATAATAAATACTGGTACATCTAATTTATTTACCACCTTTAGATTTGGCACCATACCTGATTTACTTACTTCTTTTATAAAAAATTTTTGGGTCTTTAGAGCTTCTTCTAAAGTTATAAAATTGGGGACTTTTTCTATCTCCATAAATAGAGGAATCATGGCAACATTCTCATACTTCTGGACTTCTCCTAATCTTATCTTTTGAACATAATCTCTTATTTCCATAAAAATAATCCTCCTTAATTTAAAATTTTTTCTAAAAAGGATTATAAAAAGTATGAGGGTCAGATTCTGACCCTTTGAATTTATATGGAAAATTATTCAACTTTTAGAAGGGTTTAAAGATAAAAAGAATATCTCAGAGTGCGTACCACTATAGTAGCAGATTGGAATTCTGGTCTTTCAAAATATGAAGAACTTTTATTTATTCAAAATACTGGTGGATATGCATGGGCACAGTTCCTTTATAATGAGCTTTACTACTATTATTACGGCTCTTCTCCAGCAAAATTGCCTTAAAAATTATTTTTTATTTTAGTTTTTAATTAACATTTACTGCTTCCTCATGGATCTAAAATTTCATGAGGAAGCAGTTTTCAAAAATTATATTATTCTCCAATTATCTTTACCAGGACTCTTTTTCTTCTTTTTCCATCAAATTCTCCATAAAAAACTTGCTCCCATGGACCAAAATCAAGCTTTCCATTAGTAATGGCAATTACTACTTCTCTTCCCATTATGGTACGTTTTAGATGAGCATCGGCATTATTCTCTCCAACATTATGATTATATTGACCA
>Ga0209409_1003153_pt1 | contig 11108 bp, 5 predicted proteins | sample AD_JPNMR1_MetaG_FD_184424 | JGI IMG/M metagenome (GOLD analysis project Ga0209409, IMG submission 184424) | Active sludge microbial communities of municipal wastewater-treating anaerobic digesters from Japan - AD_JPNMR1_MetaG (SPAdes) (version 2) | ecosystem: Engineered > Bioreactor > Anaerobic >...
AAATGAAAGCGGGTAGCTTTTTCCAAATTTCTCAGCAAAAAGTCCTTTCAAAATCAAAAAACCCTTGTTGTGTATGCTGCCAGTCATTTTTACTTCACGGTCAATATGCACTGGTCCACCTTTTCCCATGGAAACACTTACAGTAATTCGCGATGGTTTCCCGAATTGATAGTCCCCTAAACTCAAAACACTGAGTCCATTGACCTGACCAATTTTTTCTCCATCAGTATCAACGATAATGACACCTTCCTTAATCAGTTCTTCAATCCTCTGTTCAATAAGATTGGATCTGTATATTTTTTCTTCTATGGCTTTTTGAACATGAACTCCTTTTACTATGTCAGAACCATCCATACTTGCCCAGTGATTTGCTTCCTTCAATAAATCACATATTTCCATAAATCTTGTCGAAAGTTTTTTCTGGTCTTCAACAATTCTTGAGCCATATTCAACAACCTTTGCAACTGCCTGTCTGTCAAAGTCCTTGAGTTTGTCTTCTTTGACCCGTTTACTGATAAATTTTGCGTACTGCCTGACGCCCTCAATGTTCCTGTCCATTAAAGAACTGAAATCAGCCCTCACCTTAAAAAGTTTTTCAAAGTCCTCGTCATATGCATACAGAAGATGATAAAGAAGTGGACTTCCAATAAGAATAATTTTGATATTTGCTGGAATTGGCTGTGGTTTTAATGTTGGAGTGTTGATGATTCTGAACTGTTCGTTCAAATCTTCTATGCTGATTTCTCTGTTTTTTATTGTTCTTTTCAATGCTTCCCACGCAAAGTAATTACGCAGTACATCAAGGATGTTCAAAATTAGAAAACCCCCATTGGCTTTATGAATGGCACCTGGTTTTATCATGGTAAAGTCAGTGAACATTGCACCAAGCGTGGGTCTGTACTCAATCCTTCCTGTTAAGTTGTAGCATGTGGGCTGTGTTTCCTTTACAACGGGTGCTCCCTCAGTTTTGCTGTTATCGATGAGCACATTCACCTGGTATTTGAAAAGTTGATTTTCTTTCGCCGGCATCTTTAACCCGGGAAGAAATTCAATCTCTCTTTTTTCTTCAAAATTGCCTGGATTTTCAATAATATCTTGCTGGACCTCTGCAAGATATTTCAACACTTCTGGGAATTCTGCGTACTTTTCTTTTAATTCATTGATTCTTGGGCTCACTGTGAACATGGTAGTTTCATGTTCTATTTTCTGCAGTTCTTCCCGCGTTGCCCTATCTGCCTGTCTTATTTCTCGCAGTACTTCAGCCAGTTCTGAGACAAGGATTTCTTCTTTTGTCTTGATTTCATTCTTCGCTTCATCAGTAAGTTTTTCCACATCTTCTTCTGTGAGGGGTTTTCCTTCAATCAGGGGAACAAAAACAAAACCCGAAGGTGTGTGTTTGAGAGCAAAGGAAGCATTTCTTGCTTTTTCTTCAAGTTGTGTGATGAGTTCCTCTTTTCTTTTTTGAAATTTTCTTATCACTGTATTTTTCTGTTCTTCATATATCTTGCTTTCAAATGCTTTTGGCAGATCTATTTTGAGTTCTTCAATCAGGCTTTCCATATCCTTTCTGAATGTTTCAGCCATTCCTGGTGGGAATCTCATGCATCTGGGATTATCAGGGGCAGAAAAATTATACACATAACACCAGTCATCAGGCGTTGGTTTTGTTTTTGCAATTTCTTTCACTGCTGATTCCACTGAAGTTGTTCTTCCGCTTCCAGGTATTCCTGATACATAGATATTATAGCCATCCTGTTCCATTTGTAGTCCAAAATTAAGCGCTCTTGCGGCACGCTCCTGTCCGATGATGCCTTCAATTGGTGGTATATCTTTTGTCGTCTCAAATTCAAGCGATTCCAAATTACAGATTGCTCTCGCCTGTTCTGGTGAAATCGGTTGCAGTGGCATTATTTCTCCTGGTTTTGTGGTATAATAATTATAAACGGCTAAAATTATTTTACCATACGGAGCGTCCAATGAAAAAAGGTATGGCGGCATATCTTCTCAAAAAGAAAAGATTTGTTATTGATGAATTTGAAATACCTGATTGCAAGGACGATGAGGTCTTAATTCGTATCAGGGCAATCGGTGTGTGCGGTTCAGACGCGCATTATTTTCTTGATGGAAGGATTGGGGATCAAATTGTGCCAGAGAAATTTATTATTGGTCATGAGGCGTCTGGCGAGATTGTTGCCACAGGGAAACATGTGAAATCCGTTAAAGAAGGAGACAGGGTAGTGGTAGAACCCGGTATTTCCTGTGGAAAATGTGAATTTTGCATTACTGGCAGACCTAATTTATGTCCGTATGTTAAATTCCTTGGAACACCACCTGTTTATGGCGCATTCAGGCAGTACATCGTGATGCCTGAAAAAAATGTGATAAAACTACCGGATTCTCTTTCCTTTGCGGAAGGCACTCTTGCTGAACCACTGGCGATAGCGCTCTACGGAGTACGTCTTGCAAATTTTTTAGCAGGAGATAGTATTGCCATTCTTGGCGCAGGGCCCATAGGACTATCAGTTCTTTTTTGTTGCAGAACCGGTGGCGCAAGGCAGATTTTTGTGACAGAGATTATAGAACAACGCGCAGAAATGGCTAAAAAACTTGGCGCAGACGAGATATATCTTGCAAATAGGCAAGATATTGTCAAAGCAATCAACGAAAAAACAAATAACAGGGGTGTGGACATTGCGTTTGAGTGCGCAGGAGAGCAACAAACAATAAAACAGATGATTGATATTGCTGCGATTGGTGGAAAAGCTGTCATATTTGGAATCCCCGCAGAAGACGAAGTTTGTTTTGACCCGCACCTGTCCAGAAGAAAACAACTTCCAATTTTTGCTGTGAGAAGGTCTGCTTTTACAACAGAGGCAGCACTTGCCCTTATGTGTAAAAGCCACATCAAGTTTTCTTCTATTATCACTCATAAATTTCCACTTGATGAAATTCAAAATGCATTAGAAATTGTTTCTACAAGAAGCGACGGTGTAATCAAAGCAATTATTGAACCATAACCGTCATGTAATATGGCGAAAAAAAAACAGGTAAGAATACCGCAGGAAACTATCAGAAGAATAGCGTTATATTTAAGAAGTTTGAGAAAGCTCAAAGAGTTGAAATTCAATATCATATCGTCGGGGCAGATTACTGCGTATCTCAATGTTAGTCCTGAACAATTTCGCAAGGACCTTTCTTATTTCGGTCCAGTAGGCAAACCCGGTGTCGGTTACAGGGTTGACAACCTGATCCATCATCTTGAAAGAATACTGGGTATTGACAGGGAATGCAGGATTATTCTTGTTGGTGTTGGTAAACTTGGTTCTGCGCTGCTTGCGTATCCTGGATTTTTAAATTTTAATTTCAGGATTGTTGGAGCATTTGACAGTGATAAAGAAAAAATTGGTAAAACCCTTGGAAAGGTTAGAGTATATGATGTTTCTGAAATGAAAAAATTTATTCAGCATGACCGCGTGCAACTCGCAATTCTTGCTGTTCCTGTTGAATCGGCTCAACATGTTGCAGAAAAACTTGTTGCCTGCGGAATAAAGGGCATTCTGAATTTTGCTCCTGTGAATTTGAATCTTACTCAGCCAGTACGGGTTCTCAATGTTGATATGGCGACTGAACTGATGACCCTGACATATTTCGTAAATAGAATTCTTGCGGGATAGGGATTATTGAAATTATGGTCTGCTGCGAAAAAAATATTTGTGATGTTCGTTTTCTGAAGATAGAAATTGTTTTTGACAGGTACGACTATTACGATGTAAAATGATTCAAAGATGCGTAATGTATAACAGGGCCAATAAATGAATAAGAACCGATTGTTCGGGTGGTTTTGTGTTGCAGGCCTGATGGTGATTGTTGTAAATTGTGTTTTTGCTCAAACGGCTGGGGTGATATACTCACAGAATTCTTCCAATAATAGTTCCAACATTATTTTTTATGATACTTCCTCTGGTGAAACGACTCTCCTTACAGCATTTGCAGAAACAGACAATGGCAGGGCATTGACAATTTCCGCTTATGGTGCAGGGGGATTAATATATTTTACCAGAAGTTCTCCAGCAAATGGGAGACCAAATCCCACGATATGGAGAATCAACATTGATGGTAGCGGATTAACTGATTTTCTTTCACCTGATACAGAAATATCATATACTGGTGTTGCTGTTTCTCCAGACGGAAGCACCATTGCATATACTGCCAATGACAAAGATAATCCATCTGTCTATCACCTTTATGTCTGCAATAGTGACGGTTCAAACAGAAGAAGATTGACCTTTGACCCAACCTGGAATTGTTCCTATCCTTCTTTCATAGACAACAGTACTATTCTTGTTAAAATGCAAAATGGCAGTCTTGAAAACTATTATTCAGTAACGACCACAGGTGAAATAACCCGTCTTACCAACAATGAAACCCTGTCTCCATACTTTCCACGACTTGGCAGACCCATGTTGAATAATAGCAGAAATGCGATCGTTTACGCAAAACAGGTGCAGGATGTTTCTGGATACAGAAAATCTAATCACTGATTTTCTTTATTTTACTGAATCTGACCCATTGCTTCAGGAAGAACCATATCCCGCCTATGGAGAGACAGACAGTACAATGTTTTTGTGCGGATCTCTGTCGGGCAATGTGTACAGTTTATACACTGTAAACATTCCTGTTATCAATCCATATGTGGAACAATTAACTTCTGGTGCTTTGCATACGACACTACCAGTTTTTATTATGATATCAGCGAAATTGCAACGATATGTGTATTCGCAGGACGGATACGTGTATGTGAGAAATGAAAACGGAAATTCGACCCGTATCACTGCAGGAAGTGGAAACCGGCATCCAACAATCAATAGAAGGGGTACAATGATTGCTTTTGTATCTGCGTCCGGGTTATATGTTATCAGACCTGACGGAACAGGCATTATTCAAATAGATTCAAATCCGGGTGCTGATTATCCTGAATTTTCTTCTGATGGATTATGGCTTCTGTATGTGAAAAATGGCGACATTTATGCAAAAAGGTCTGATGGTTCCGGAATTGCTACAAGATTGACTTTTACCGGCAATGTGATTGGTGATATCAGTTTTTCGCCATTGGCGCAGGAAATAACATTCACTGCCACAGTAAATGGAAAGAAAAATATTTTTGTTAGTCCTGTTCAGATTTCCTATGGAGCGCCGATGAGTATCACTGCGGGTGCACCAAGAAATATCACTCCATTGACTTTTGAAAATTATTCTCCATCATGGGCAGCAGATGGTAAATCAATCGTGTTTATTTCAACAAGGAATCAATTGTCTGAGATATGGCTTATGAACAGCGACGGCACCCAGCAGAGAAAAATTCTGTTTGCTTCAAATGCTCCTGTGAATCCGTCAAGCGTGTGTTTTTCGGCGGATAATCCAGATATCATTTATTATATTTCAGGTAATCCTCAGAGTATTTGCAACGCAGACATATCACAGCAGGATATTACGCCTGCAATGACCGGGATTGTTGGGGACTATCTGCGGATTTCCAATGTGCCAGCTGATCTGGTTGAAGCCGAACGCGTGATGGGAATTAAAGAAAGAGACCCTTACATTTCTTTCACTTATTATCTTTTACTTCACGTTGATAGAATTCCATTACCCAATAATGCAATTCTTACAGAAGTGATACCGTCTGGCTGGCAACTTACTGATGTAAAAATTAATGGATTTACGCCCTCTCCGCTGACGAGCAATGGCGCCACCACCGGCGCTTTGAAGTGGATTTTTGGACCGTCAGGCATTGCCCCGCTTCAGGATAGTATTGTCCAGATTACAGTAGAAAACACAAATCCTGGTTCAGAAACCTATGGTACTTTCAGGACATTTGCTGGCTGGTGCGACACCTATGGTATTAAAACATTTGCAAAAGGAAGTTCGTCCATAATCGTTGACAATCCCCATCTTCCATTTGATACAAATTCTGATTGGAATATTTCTGACGAAGAACTACTGAAAACTATTTATCTGTGGTCGATAAACAGCAGGGTTTACGGGTTTCCGGAAAATTTGCAGGACTGGGATATGTGGCTTCTTACAACGATAAATTTATGGGCAAATCAGGCGGGTTACACCTATGACATAACAAATAGCAGATTACTCGGAACCTATTTATGGAAAAAAGTATGAAAAAGTTAAAAATATTATTTTCATCAATTGCGATATTGTTGGGTGTTCAGTTTGCAATAGCGCAGACACAATACTCTGGCTATGTGTATTTTGTGAAAGACAATAACCTCTGGGTGAATGACCTTTCAACAGATGTTTCCTCTCGTTTAACCCGACTTGAAACCGCTATCGGCACGGGTGTTTTAACAGACCCTTCAATCTCTTCTGATGGGACAAAAATTGTGTTTTCTTATAAGGCGAACACCAGTTCAGAGACACTTCTTTATTGCATCAATAACGATGGCAGCGGACTTGAAAATTTAAGTTTAACGCAACAACTTTTGTCTCAAACAAAAAACCAGTTCTCAGGCGTTTTAAGTCCTGACATGACGAAACTTGCTTTTACTGCTGAAATGAGAAATCCTGGTCCTTTTGCAGGCAGGCAACTGTGGATAAAAGAATTAACAGGACTAAAGAGATTATTGCAACTTACTCTGATGAACGGTGATTGTTTTGATGTTCAGTTTCTCGACGACAATCATATTATTTTCAAACACAAACTCGGCTATCTTGAGGACTATTATCTTATTTCTACAACTGGTTCTGACCTGACAAATTTTACTAACAACGGTATTCTTGAGCCGTATTTTCCGAGATTGGGTAGACCGGCCTTGAATCAGAGTCGTTCTTCATTCTTTTATGCAACGCAGACACAATCACCTGCTGGTTATTCAAACTGGAAGATTTGCAGGTTTGATACGGCATCAGGTTCAAGCACAGACATACAAACAAATCTTTATTTTATAGAACAACCTTTATATCAGGATGACCCGCAGCCAGTTGCGATTGTGGATTCAACGGGTACTGATACTGCATTTGTTTTTGCTGGCAGAAGTCCGTTCAATCAGACAAAAATGCTGTATCTTGCGCAGATTGGTGGAGTAAATCCATATACAAGGCAGATTTCAGATAGTTCAAATGCAAAGTTTCCGATTTATTATCCTGTAAAAACAAGACCGATACAGATTGTTTATACTTCAGATCTGCCGTCTCAGGTGTATTTAAGAAATGCATCAAACCAGATTATTCAGTTGACCTCAAATGTTAGCAACAGTTCCTATCCTGTTTTTGACCCAACAGGTAGTTTAATTGCGTATGCTGGCAATGGCATCTGGGTGATGAAGGCAGACGGAGCAGACCCTGTTCAGATTGAATCCAATTTTAATGCAAGGTATCCTGCTTTTTCACCTGATTCTAACTGGGTTGCTTATGTGATTTCCAATGATATCTATGTAAGAAAAACTGATTTGAGTGTATCCGCGATTCGTCTTACCTATACTTCAAATGTGGAAAAATCTGATTTATGTTTTGCGCCTGATGGAACTGCGATTGTTTATACTGGTTCAACATCTTCTGGTCGGCAGATATTTTCTATTCCGATAACAATAACATCCACCAGTATTACTGTAACCGGTTCTCCTGTGAACCTCACGCAAACACCAGGCAGTGAAAATTTTCACCCCTCTTTTTCTCCTGATGGTAAGAAAATTGTGTTTGTTACAACGAGGAGTGCCGGTCAGGGTATTTACAGTATGAATCCTGATGGTTCTGCCCAATCGTTATTGATATCCCAGGTCGGTTATTACCCACAATTTTCACCATGGGAAAATGATAATCGCATCGCATATCTTTCATGGTCAGTTGTTATTGCAAATCTTGATACTGGTACCACTGAAACCCTGTCTTCAGTGGTTCCAAAGGACAGATTTTCCTGGGCAAAAAGTATTACTGAGAAGGTAACCGTCACACGCGAGTTTATCTACAACAGAATTGACAGCAACTTTGAGTATTATTACAACCTTAACATCAGTATCAATAAACTGAATCCACCTCTTTCTTTTATCATTACAGAACAATTGCCGACGACTGCAGGCGGCGCCTCAGCCGATTGGAACATTACAGGCGCCTGGTTTAATGATGTAGCACTATTTCCATTGACAAGTAGCGGTAATACCACAGGCACTGTAAAGTGGATTGTTTCAAATAACATTGGTTCAATATTTCCTTTAACTGATGGCACATTGAAGTTAAAAATCGAATTCCAGGGAATTCCTGTTGATGGAACCTGGAACTTTACTAACGGTAGTGTGACAGACGGAACAACAAGAACAATGATTAAGGGGGATTCGTATATTGTTTATGGTCAACCAAATTGCCCTGCTGATACAGACGGAGATAGTAAAATTTCAGATAGCGAACTTCTGTATACCATAGAGAGATGGGCTAAAAATTTGAGAATTAAGGGCTGGCCAGTGAATTTATCTGAATGGGACTTCTGGCTTTTGAAAACAATTGACTTCTGGGCGGCTGGCGGATATACTTATGCGCCAACAACCCAACCTTTCTGGAATAGTATTTGATTGCAAAAACGTGAAAACTTAACGGAGGACTGAATATGCTGGATATTCGAAATGTTAAAAAACATGCGGTGGTAGTGTTTTCCTTACTATGCGCAATAGGACTTTCTTGCGCCTGGTCCCAGATTTCACAGATTTCTGTCAATGCCACAAGAAGTTTTTCTTCTGCGACCTACCTGCCGGGCCAGAGCATAGAAGTTACACTGTCTGTTGAAATCAGCGGGATGCCGACAGCAGTGATTGTGGAAGAAACAATACCAGAAACCTGGCAGATTATATCGTCAAATCTACCGGTTAACAAATTTACTGCGCCATCTACGTATTCCTGGCTGGAATTCAGCGCCACAGGCATTTCTTCTGTTATTATCAGGTACACCGTGAATATTCCTGGAGATGCCACAGGCGTACAGAATTTTCAAGGAGTGGTAAAATACTTTGACGGCACTGATATGCAGACGGTTGCTATTGGTGGCGAGACAAGCATTTCGCTACCACCTTCGGGATTTGGCGTCTCACCAGAATTTATCCATTTTGGAACTGTTGACGCAACAGCGACCATTACATTGACCAATCTTGGTGGTACTGCTATTAACTGGACCTCTGCAATTACCACTGACGATGGCATTACTGGTTGGTTAAGAATAAATCCAAATTCTGGTACTCTTGGTTCTGGACAGAGTACTCAGGTACAGGTGCAGATTGTTAGAACACTTCTTACGACAGGGTCCCATACTGGCACGATTGCATTTATTGCTGACGCAAACACTGTGAGTGTGAAAGTATCTGCAATTATAGGCAGTGTTTCTCCTGTTACCGAATTTTCAGCAAGCGCTCTTTTTGGAAAAATTTTGTTGACCTGGAAGAATCCAGCGTGTTTTACAGGAACAATCATTTTCCGAAAGAGTGCTCCATTAGCATGGGACGACAAGCCAGTAAATGGAACAAGTTATACAATTGGAAGCAGTTTGCCTGGTGGAGCAATCTGTGTATTCAAGGATACAACCGATAAAACGACTTCATTCATAGACGATACTGCAGTTGACACAAATTACTATAGAATATTCAGTTTTGACGATGGGAGCGCCCCAGCATATTTTTCCCTTTATTCACAGGAATATCTTGATGCTTTTTCAAAACCAGCAACAATTGGCACTATCTGGACAGACAATTTATTCACAGAAACCCAAATTTATACAGACCCGTATGGGTACAATCTGTTTGCCTTTTTTAATTCAGCAGGGGTTGCAGACCCAAATCCTCAGGTTGATGTTGGTTATATTGAATCCGCGTACATTCCAGCAAAACTTACATCTGTTGTGGGCTTTAAGAATACATATCTATTGAGTTCAAATTTTACCTTAAATCCTGGTGATACTGTTGATATCAAAATACCTGTCAGATACGATGAACTATCGATTGTTGACACAAGCGTGACTTTAGCCAGGGCCCATGTATATCACTGGCCAGGACCTGACAACAAATGGGAAGACATTACATCTCAGGTAATAGAAAGAAATTTGCAGGATATGTATATAACTGTTCGAGTGAATGCAGAACAGTTAAAAGGCAACGATTATTTTTCGCTGGGAACACCGGAGCCACCTGTTCGTTCAAGCAGTGGTGGTTGTTTTATTGCAACAGCAGCGTATGGAACACCATTTGCTAAGGAAGTAGAAGTATTGCGGAAATTCAGAGACCAGAAATTATTAAATACAAAAGCAGGCAGGGCATTTGTAAGATTTTATTACAGGCACAGTCCTGTGATTGCTGATTTTATTAAGGATAAGCCAGGATTGAGGGCATTTGTCAGGGGAATGTTGAAACCTGTGGTCTGGCTGTGTGGCAAAATTGCTGGATAAAACCTTATTGCAATTGTTCGGCTAATGTTTGAAGTTTGAAAAAGGAGTAGCAAAGTATGAGAAAAATAAAATGGTTGGTGGCATCAATAATTTTTACTTTACTATTTGCTCCTTATGTTCATTCAAAGGTTACGGTTAATACCATAACCTCGTATGTTGTGAATAATCAGGGTATTCTGCCAAACACTAATGGCGCTCCACATCATCCATGGTCAGATGTCATAGGTAGAAGTGCGTTTGGCGAAGGATACATCATTATTTTTGGTTTAAACCTTGCATCAGATTCAGCGTCTACAAATCCACAGAGATTAGTCAGTGTATCGTTGACAATGCAGGCAACAAATGGCTTTGTTGTTGATTCCTCTGTAATTATTGACCGTTCTGGTACAATTCTTGGTGTAACAGGTGGAGTTGGAACAATTACAATTCCTGCTGGTCGCAGGCCCCTGCTTCCACCAGATGATTCAGGCGGTCATGCAGGGAATGACTTTTTTGTTGCAATCAGAACATCTGACAATTGCATTGATGGAAGCAGTGCAACATTTTCAATTCCCTCTCTTGGCGTCACGATAAGCCCGGTTCTTGAAGGAGATGCCACAAATGCGGGTGCAACCACGCCTTCCATTACATGCGAAATGATTATCGCTGATATACTGCCTGAAGAATTTGACAATGTTCG
>Ga0209409_1003157_pt1 | contig 11097 bp, 5 predicted proteins | sample AD_JPNMR1_MetaG_FD_184424 | JGI IMG/M metagenome (GOLD analysis project Ga0209409, IMG submission 184424) | Active sludge microbial communities of municipal wastewater-treating anaerobic digesters from Japan - AD_JPNMR1_MetaG (SPAdes) (version 2) | ecosystem: Engineered > Bioreactor > Anaerobic >...
TGATTATAGGTTGAGAAGATATTGATAAATGGTTCTGCTTTATTTGACTCTGATGAATTCTTTGAGAAGTGTAATTTTTGGGTGTTCAACTTAAGATTTTTCTTAAAACGCAGCATGATTTACTCCTTGTAATCAAATTTTTGAGGGGTTACAAAATGAAAGTTATCTTTAAAATGTGCATTTTTGTCTTTTTTATTAGCTTAATTATCAACAGTACTGTTAGTAACATCTATGCTGATGTTGGACCTTATCATATGGTAATGGAGGTCAGATATCAGACGACCGATGATGGAGATAAGACCAATGTATATAGAATGTTGAAATTTCAGTTGTCGCCCCAAGACGAATTGATCAGATTAATTAACCAGGCAATTACCGACCCAAGTAAGGATTATAATCTTTTAAATTTTGGGATTGATCAAAACTGGTTGGAACAGAATGCTAATCTGGCATTAGCCAGTCAAATGAAATCCAACTGGAATAAAAATCAAACAGAACTTTATCTTAATTCGTTTAAGAATTTAAATCTGGTCCAAGAAACATTATTCAACTATTATCAAGGATTATACTATACTACTTTTGAGCCTAAGACAACCATTTCGATTGGAATTTATAGCGGCAATCGGAAACAGTTTGAGTTGTCTTCAAGGGAACAGAGAGAGTTTATGTTACCTTGGAAAATTAATCAAGACGGTATCAGTTATTATTCATATAATCCCAAGATCAGTAAAGTAATTGCCACTTACATTGCCGATGAAGATGAATTTTTTCAAAATAGTAATATTGAAGGGGTTAATTTTAAGTTCGTTTTAGCCGAAGAAGTTTTTAAGAAGATATTTGCTGAATGGAAGGAGTTAGAAACGATCAAGCAATAATAAAATATAATATAATATATTATTTAAGGAACTTAAGAGTTGAAAAAACGTTTTTATTGTTGTTGTCGCAATTTAATTTTATAATCAAAAAGGTAAATTTCAGATCACCAATATATTTTAGGGGGATAATTGTAATTTCATGAATATTGCCTTTTTTTTATTGCCCAAGAAGGAAGTTGTGTATCTTAAACTCAAATCAACGATGCGTCAAGCCTTAGAAAAGATGGACCATCATGGTTATACTGCAGTGCCGATAATTGACGAGCATGGTAAGTACGTAGGTACTTTATCCGAAGGGGATCTCCTCAGAATGATGAAGGAAAATCCGAGTCTTAGTTTTGTTGATACTGAAAAAGTATTTCTCAAGGATATTCCGCGACGTTCGAATGATAAAGCAGTAAGGATTGATGCAGAGATCGAAGATTTACTGTCTTTGGCGGTAGTACAAAACTTTATTCCAGTAGTCGATGATAACGGTATTTTTATTGGAATTATCCGGCGTAGCGTGATCATTGAATATTATGCTAATATGCAAAAACCGCAGCAGAAAATCAAAGGTTAACTCAATTTTGTCAACTGAAACTCTCTTAAGATTATAGTATAGTCTTAAGAGAGTTTTTTAGTTTAAAAGTAAAAATTACTATTTTATGGTTATCTGCCATATAGAAGGTAAATAATGATCTGCAACGAAAATATTTATGATCGGAAATTTCCTAGTCTGTATAAAAAAGGATGGAGGATTTATCATGGGTGAGGTTAAAGACGTACCAGAGTTACATAATAATAAAAGTTTAAAAAGATTAATCAACAAAAAGACGTTAGCCTTGGGTTTAGGAGCGTTATTATTAGTTTTCGTAATTTATGCAACGGTTAGCTCAATCTCTGATCGGGGAATCAAATTGGTTAATATCGAACCTTCGGGAGAGATCAGTGTCAAAACCAATTTAAGCTTCATCTTCTCGGCCGATGTCGTGGAACTGGACGATGTTGGTATTAATATTGATCAGGAATTGGTGAAGTTTAAACCGTCGATCCCGGGGCGGTTTCGCTGGACTTCAAAACGGGAGCTGCGTTTCTTGCCGGAAGCAACTTTTAGGCCGGCAACCCAATATACGGCTGAAATCAACTCCAATATCGTCAAAGTAAAGGACCGGTTTTTAACCGGCGATCGCATTGTCAAGTTTAAGACGCAACGTTTTCAGGTTGAAGATGCTAATATCAGCTTCCAGTATCCGGGAGGGCAACAGCGGGGACTGGTATTACAATCACGAATTCAATTCAACTATCCGGTTGCGGCAGCAGAACTGGAAAAATCTCTGGTATTACGTTTTGCCGGAAGTAAAAAGGATATTGCATTTAATTTAAACAGCACCGATAACAGCAAGGTCTTTAATCTCACCAGTGAAATACTGCAGCTTGCAGCTCAAGATAAAAAGATTGAACTAATTATTACCAAAGGATTGCGTTGTATTGATGGCGAGTTGGGGATGGAATCAGATTATAAAATTGATTCGGTTCTTGGCGCCAAAAAACGACTTGAGATTGTCGAAGCTTCACCTAAAAATGATGAATCAAGATGTTGGATCACGGTGCGTTGTTCCGAGACGGTTGATGCCAAGTCAATCAATGAATTTATTAGGTTGAAACCGTCTGTTCCATTCCAGGCTGAAGTTGATGGCGATTATATCTATATTAAAAGTAATAAATTTGGTCCCGGCGAAAGTTATAATCTTACAATCCGCGCCGGGTTGGGAGCAATCAATGGTTATCCCTTATCAAGGGATTATTCAGCCACCGTTGCTTTTGAGGATTTGGAACCAAGCCTCAAATTTAATACTCCGGGACGTTATTTGTCAAGTAAGGGTAATCTCAACTTAGGGTTGGAAACAGTTAATGTTGAACGGATTAATATTGAGGTCAGTCAGATTTATGCCAATAATATCGTTCCGTACCTCAATAATTTAAATTATGAAGGTTATTGTTATACCAGTGAGATTAAAAGTCTGGGGCGGGTTGCCAAATCAACGATTATCAATATTGATAGTCCGAAAAATGAAATGGTTACAACGCCAATTAATCTTAAAGAATATCTTGGCGATCATTTTCGGGGTATCTTGCAGGTTGTTGTTTACAACGATGATTATCGCTGGTTGCAGGATACTAAGTATGTGATTATCACCGATTTGGGAATTGTCAGCAAAATGGCTGATAATGAGTTGACAGTCTGGATTAACTCACTGGACACCTTAGCTGCTAAAGAAAAGACTAAAGTAACTCTGATAAGCCGTAACAATCAAACCTTGGCGCAAGAGTATACTGATAGCCAAGGGATTGCGCGTTTTAAAAACATTAAAAAAGTAACGGCCGGTTTTGAACCATTTATCATCCTGGCGGAACAGGGAGATGATTTTGCTTTTGTTCATTTTCCCAGCAGCCGGATCGCAACTACCGACTTTGATGTTCGGGGGAGACAGCATCTGGTTGATGGTTATGAGGCTTTCCTGTATTTAGATCGGGATATTTTCCGGCCAGGAGATCAAGGTAACTTAGTTGCCATCGTCCGGGGCAATAATGCAGCAATACCTCCGGAATTCCCAGTCAAGCTGGAGATTCGCCAGCCTGATGGCCAGATCTTCAAAGAGTTATTGAGTAACACCGCTAATCGCGGAGCGGCGGAGTTTGCGATTGCTATTCCCGAATATGCGCAGACCGGTAAATATCAGACCCGGTTATTGGTTGCTGAGGAGCCGGTTGGCAGTACTTCTTTCAGTGTTGAAGACTTTATGCCGGAACGGATCAAAGTAACAACGCATCTCGAACGGAAAGAGTACCGTGTCGGTGATGTTGCCAATATTAAAGTGGAAGGGATCAATCTGTTTGGGCCTCCCGCTGCCGGCCGAAGGACGGAACTTAAGCTGACCCTTGAGCCGGCTCCTTTTACAGCAGCAGGTTATACATCATACACTTTTGGAGATCCAAGTCAGTCATTCAGTGTCAAGGAACAAGAGTTAGGCGAGGGAAAATTAGATAATAATGGGGTTGCTACCTATAGTTATACATTTCCGAAAGGTTTGACCCCTCCCGCCAAGTTGAGAGCTGTTTTTCAGGGAACGGTAATCGAGGATGGCGGACGTGCGGTTAGCAGCTTTAAAGTAGCTGACCTGCATCCCTATGAACGATATATCGGATTGAAAGCACTTTCGGACTATTACTGTGAGCTTAATAAACCATATCGGTTAAAGTATGTAGTCCTGGATCAAGCAGGTAAACCAGTCGCCAACAGCGAGCTGGTGGTCGAAGTATACCATATTACCTGGAACACGATCTACCGCCGCAATTCGGAAGGTAACTATGAATATGTTTCGGAAGAGGAGCGTACCAGGGTTTATAAAGGCTCTTTAGTTGCAAATGGTGGAGAACAGTTATTTGAATATGTCCCAAAAGAATACGGGCAGTACCAAATAGTATTAAAAGATGCTCAAAGTCCGTCCCAGGCGCTAATCAAGTTTTATGCTTCTGGTTGGGGTTATAATTCCTGGGCAATGGAAGAGCCCGATAAGATCCAGTTGGAACTGGGCAAAAAGGTTTATCAGGTTGGTGAGCAGGCTGAAATTCAGATTAAAGCGCCATTCTCTGGTAAAGCGTTGGTCACAGTTGAACGTGAAAAAGTATTTGATCTTCGAATAGTCGAGTTCAAAGAAAATACCGGTTATTTAAAGATTCCGGTTAAAGAAGAATATAAACCGAATGTTTATGTTTCAGTGCATCTGATTCGTTCAATCAAATCATTGGAGAAGAAAGCACCGGTACGGGCATTTGGAACAATACCGCTAATGGTTGATTGCAGTAATCATAAGCTCCAACTTGAGCTGGGAGTAGCCAATGAAATCCGGCCACAACGCGATATGGAAGTCACTGTTAAGTTAAATCAAAACACTGAGAATACTTATCTCACCCTAGCAGCAGTGGACGAAGGGATCTGTCAGCTCACTGACTATCAGGCGCCGAATCCGCTAGAATTTTTTTATGGTAAACGGAGTTTGACTGTGAACAGCTATGACTTGTACGGAATGGTCTTACCTGAAGTTGAAAACAAGGGTGTTCGCTCCAAATCTGCTCCTTCCGGGGATGCCGATGCCGATGGTGTCAGGAAGCGAAACCTGAACCCGGTTGCCGTTAAACGGGTTAAACCCGTTTCGTTATGGTCCGGTTTAGTAAAAGTTGACCGTAATGGAGTCGCCAAGATTAAGCTGCGTGTGCCGCAGTTTAATGGGACATTACGTTTGATGGCTGTGGCTGCCTCCGGTAATAACTTTGGAATGGCTCAAAAGAAGGTTATTGTCCGGGATCCGATTGTTATCTCACCGACACTGCCAAGGTTTGTGGCCAGTAATGATCATTTTGAGGTTCCAGTATCAGTCTTTAATGGAACCGGAAAAGACGGAGAATTTCAGATTGAACTGAAGTTAGCAGGGCCGGTAGAGTTAATCAGTCAGTCACGGCAAAAGCTGTCCTTGAAAAACCAGGAAGAAAAACAGCTGATTTATGAGCTTAAAGCTAAAAATAGCATCGGTAAGTTAACTTGTACAGTCCAAGCCCGGGGTAATGGAGAAAATTGCACGGTTATTGAAGAATTATCAGTTCGGCCTCCGGTCCCGTTAACAACCGAATTCAGTTCCGGTGGAATCACTGCCAAAAGGCCATTAGTACTCGACCCCGACAACAAATGGCTCCCTGGGACTGCCAGCTATGAATTGGTGTTAGCTCCATTGCCAACTTTGAAATTTGCCGGTAGCTTACAATATCTTTTAGCTTACCCGCATGGTTGTGTTGAGCAGACAACTTCCAAGCTTTTCCCGTTACTCTATTTTGACAGTTTGGCTCAGGCAACCAACAGCGCTGTCTTCAAAGGTGGTAATGCCAACTACTATATCAGTGAAGGAATTGACAAGCTAGAGTCGATGCAGCTCCGTGACGGTAGTTTTGCCTACTGGCCGGGTGAAACTTACAGCAACGAATGGAGTTCGATCTATGCTGCCCATTTCCTGGTTGAAGCCCGAAAAGCCGGATTTGCGGTATCAGATCGGGTCTATGACCGAATGATCAACTATTTGGACAGTTTAGCTAAGTTAAATGATAAATCCGCCCAGCGACTTGAAGTGAGGATCTATGCGCTCTATGTTTTAAGTGTTGCCGGTAAAGCACAATTAAGCTCAATGGCTTACTTAAAAAACTTTAGATTAAATGAACTGTCTGATTACTCCAGGGCACAATTAGCAGCCGCTTACTATTATTTAGGCGACCGACGTACTGCCCGGGAATTGCTGCCAGTCACGTTTACAGCTTCGGCTGCAAGACGTCAGACAGGCGGGAACTTCAATTCTTCAGTCCGTTCGGATGCAATCATCTTAAGCGCCTTAGCGGATATTGACCCAATTAATAAAGCAATCCATAAGTTAGTAACCCGTTTGAGTGATGCTGCTAAACCCGGCAGTTGGGGGACGACTCAGGAGAATGCCTTTGCCCTGATGGCACTTGGTAAGATCTATCAAAAGAAGAGTGAAGGAAATTATCAGGGAGAAGTATTGGTTAATAATAAACGGATTGCTACTTTTGACAGTCAAAAACCTTTAAAAATCACTGATGAGCAGCTTGGTAAAGGCCGGGTTGAGGTTAAGATTAATGGTAATGGCGAATGTTATTACTTTTTCAAAGTAAGCGGTGTACCTAATGCTGTTGATGTTCGGGAGTATAGTAATGGATTAGTTGTCAACCGTGAATTTTTGGACCGTTTTGGCAATCAAGTGGCCCGAGATCAAATTAGCCAGGGTGATTTACTGATTACTCACCTTACGATCACTACCAAACAGGATAATCTGGAGCATGTTGCGATTACCGATCTGCTTCCGGCAGGATTGGAAATTGAAAATCCACGAATTGCCAGCAGCGCTAAAATTGCTTGGTTGCAAGACAAGTCAATCACCCCTGATTATCTGGATCTCCGGGATGATCGTTTAATCATCTTTAAGAGTTTTGAAAAAAGCGGAACCTATCATTTTTATTATGCGGTCCGGGTGGTGACTTGCGGTGATTTTATCTTACCTTCAGTGAAAGCAGAATGTATGTATGAACCGGAGATTAGCAGTTACAGTTCCAGTGGTCAGATTAAGGTGAACCGATACTGATTATGATAATCTAAGCTCGATTAACCAGGTGATAGGGATGTGTGGTCGTTTATTAGCAGCTTTAAAGATTTTTTGGAGCAAAATTGATCAATATCTTCCTCAAAACAAAAACTGGCGGAGGGTAGGAGTTTTGATACTCTTTGCCTTCTGCCTCTTTGAACTGTTGATATTTATAATACCGTTACCCAAAGAGGCACTGTTTCGTCCTTCTGCAACTCTGGTATTTGACCGCAACGAGAAATTGCTCCGGGCTTTTACAGCAGATGATGATATGTGGCGAATCAGGACTTCATTAAATCAAATATCACCTTCACTGCAAAAGTTTCTGATTGCCTATGAAGATCGGTGGTTCTATTGGCATCAAGGGATTAATCCGGTAGCTTTGTTGCGGGCATTGCGTCTCAATCTAAATCAGGGTAGAATTGTTTCGGGTGGTTCTACTCTTACAATGCAGATCGCTCGAATGATGGAACCTAAAAGACGGAGTTATTTTAATAAAGTGATTGAAATCTTTCGGGCACTGCAATTAGAACAGCGTTACAATAAACGCGAATTGCTGGAGATCTATTTTAATATTGCTCCTTATGGCGGCAACATTGAAGGAGCGGCGGCAGCTTCCTGGTTGTATTTTGGTAAGGAACCATCACAGTTGAGTTATGGTGAAGCAGCTCTTCTGGCAGCGCTTCCTAATTCCCCATCGTTACTGCGTCCGGATTTAGATTCCAGTAATGCCAGGAAGGCAAGGGATAAAGTCTTAAAGCTCGTTTATCAAAAAGGGTTGATCACCAAGCGTGATTATCAGGAAGCTTTGGCGGAACCGGTCCCTGACCGCCGTCAGAACTTACCATTTATTGCGCCTCATTTCAGTCTGGAAAAAAAACTTGAGCGTCCATACGAATCGCGAATTTACTCAACACTCAATATAAAGCTGCAACAACTGGCGGAAGATTTGTTAAAGCAGCATTTAGCGGGCTTGGCAAATGAAGGGATTACCAATGGAGCAGTTGTAATCATTGATAATAAGACTAATGAGTTAATGGCAGCGGTAGGATCGGTTGATTTTTTTAATCAAGAGACCGCCGGACAAGTTAATGGTTACCTGGCACCCCGTTCGCCAGGTTCAGCATTGAAACCATTTGTTTATGCCCTGGGGTTTGAATATGGTATAATCTCGCCGCAACATTACCTCGAAGATGTACCAATCAGTTTTAAAGGCGGCTATTCACCGGAGAATTTTGACCGGAAGTTTAATGGGATTGTTTCAGCCAGTGAAGCATTGGAGCGTTCTCTCAATGTACCCGCGATTAATCTGTTACAGCTGTTAGGGACTGAAAATGGTTTATATCAACTCTTACGTCAAGCACAGTTGCGAACGATTGTTGACCGGGATCGTTATGGTCTCAGTATTGCTTTGGGCGGTTGTGAGGTCAATCTGTTAGAGCTCACAACGTTATATTCAGCTTTAGCATGCGGTGGATATTATAATTATCCAAAAAGTTTACGCAATCAAACCAATAGCTTGTCAATCAAGTTATTTGACGAGGGAACTGCTTATTTAGTAACTGAGACTCTGATGAAGGTCCGCCGCCCTGATTTGCCAAGCTGTTGGGAGTTTACATCATTACCCCGGATTGCCTGGAAGACAGGGACATCGTATGGGCATCGCGATGCCTGGAGTATTGGTTACAGTCCGGAGTTTACAATCGGAGTTTGGATTGGGAACTTTTCGGGTGAAGGGCGGGCCGGTTTGATTGGGGCCGAAGCAGCAGCACCGTTACTGTTTGACCTGTTTAATCGAGTCGGTGGGACTAAGAAATGGTTTGAGCGACCGGCTGCGGTTGATGAACGGCAAGTCTGTGCTTTGAGCGGTCAACTGCCGGGCAAGCATTGTGATACTTTAGTGACGGAAGAGTATTTAATTGATCATTCCCCAAAGGTGGAATGCCAACTCCACCAAGCGTACCTTCAGGATCTGCAGACGGGTTATCGTTTACCATTACACTATCATTCGCTGCGGCAGAATGTTGAAAAAGTATATATCAAATGGCCACCTCGAGTAGCAACCTGGCTCGAAGGAAACGGATATCCGGTTGAGCGAATACCAGCCATTTTACCCGAGTGGCAGCGGATTTTGCCAGGGCAACCTCCAATCATCCGTTCTCCATCGAACGATTATATTTACCAACTTCGGGAAGGTATCAATCCCCAGTTTCAAAAGATTTGCCTCGAGGCTGCTGCTGCTACAGATGTCCATCAATTGTACTGGTTTATCAGTGGCAAGTTAGTGGGGAAAAGCGCTCCCGGTGAAAGACTGTTTATACTGCCAACACCAGGTGAATATAAGGTAGTATGTCAGGATGATCAAGGTAGGAGTTCCGAGGTAAAACTGGTGGTAATGGAGAATTAGAAGTATAGGTCGAAAAGGTTATGATTGTCTAAAGGATATTTAGTAAAAAGTGTTCATTATAGAAAAACAGATAATTTTAATTCTAGGGTGATAATAATGATGGTCTTTGAATACAAACAAAAATTGTTACCAAAGATTTTAGTAATGTTGGTACTTGGATTTTATCCATTAGCGTTTAGATTGGAACATTTATATTTTTCAATACCTTATTATCTTATAATTGTATTAACTCAAATTATAATTTACGCTTATTTTTCTTCAAAGAAGATACATATAACAGAGCAAGGAATCGAACAAATAGTTCTTTGGAAAATTTTGTGGAGGACCGTGGATTGGACAAAGATGGTTGAATTTTATGAGATTAGAAGTGGAGGCAATATATCTGGAAATCCATTAGAGTCTATGACCGAACCAGCTATAGCTATTAGATGGTTTGTTGAAAAAAATATCGGATTTATTATCAAGATTATTGTAGATTTTGAAGCACCATTATATTTTAGTTTAAATGCAATAAAACGTAGTTCCGAGTTTTATGAAATAATAAGAGATAAAGTTAGATTGGTTAAGAGATGAATTAGTTAACTTTATTATAGATCCACCTTTCGACAAAAACAGCTGATGGGTGGTTCTTTAAATATGGCAGTATTTGTGGCAGAATAGATACTGTAAGGAGTAATCATGTTTAAACAGATTCAATTTAGTAATAGTCGTCCGACTTACCTCCAAATAAAAGAATACATCCAAAATCTGATTGTGTCGGGTAGTCTGCAATCTGGGGAGCGCCTTCCGGCTACCAGAGAGTTAGGGGCGCTATTAAAAGTCAGTCGAAATACGGTGATTCAAGCTTATCAGTATCTTGAGGATGATGGTTTTATTAAGACAATCAAAGGCAAAGGAGCCTATGTTGCTGCGGTTGCAGTTGACAAAGAGGATCTGACTTATTCGTTTGACTGGAGCAGTTTGCTCAATGATTCAGCGCAGGCTGCAAAACAGTTAGATGTTGAGAAAAACGAATTGCGTTGGGAAAAAGGGATGATCTCTTTTAAAAGTATTGCTCCTGATCCGGATCTTTTCGAGGTTGAGTCGTTTAAGCGATCATTTTTAAACCGGTTTGCGCTCGAAGGAGCTAAACTGCTTAATTATGGCTATGCTAAGGGATATCAAAATCTGCTCCGTTATTTGAAGGAGTATATCAAAAATAAAGGAGTTAATTTATCGGGGAAGGATATTCTTATTACCAACGGATTTACCGAAGGGTTATATTTAATTTTAACTGCCTTGATGAGTCCGGGGGATCGGATTATCTGTGAAAACCCAACCCACAATACTGCTTTAAAGATCATGAAAGTAGCCGGCCTGGAAGTGGTTGGAGTCCCGATGCTTGATGATGGGATTGATTTGGAGATTTTAGAAGCTAAGTTAGCAACTTCCGGGATTAAGTTGGGATATTTAATCCCATCGTATCATAATCCTACCGGATTGGTAATGTCACCGGAGAAACGGATCAAGGTTTTGAAACTGTTTGAAACATATCGTGTTCCGGTGCTTGAAGATGGTTTTAATGAAGAGTTGCGTTATTCGGGCGCTCATTTGGCACCATTGTTAGCACATGCCGGTAGTGGTAACGGAG
>Ga0209409_1003159_pt1 | contig 11092 bp, 9 predicted proteins | sample AD_JPNMR1_MetaG_FD_184424 | JGI IMG/M metagenome (GOLD analysis project Ga0209409, IMG submission 184424) | Active sludge microbial communities of municipal wastewater-treating anaerobic digesters from Japan - AD_JPNMR1_MetaG (SPAdes) (version 2) | ecosystem: Engineered > Bioreactor > Anaerobic >...
ACTGTTACCTGCACAGCAGTAACAGGTTGCACTGGCTACAGCGGTGGAGGTATATGTCCAAGTGTAGATTGTTCCAGTGTATTCTGTCTAACTTACACAGGAGGTTGCCCGAGTAACTGCGGTGTCTACTGTTCCTGCAATACTAATCCTTGTTCCTGCAACACTAATCCTTGTTCCTGCAACACTAAACCTACTTGTTCTAGTGACTGCAGTAGTAACTGTGCTTGCGTAAGTGGTTATTGCTCCAGTGACTGCTCTCGCAACACTAATCCTTGTGCCTGCAACACTAAACCTACTTGTTCTAGTGACTGCAGTAGTAACTGTGCTTGCAACACTAAACCTACATGCTCCAGTGACTGCAGTAGTAACTGTGCTTGCAACACTAAACCTACATGCTCCAGTGACTGCTCTTGTAACACTAATCCTTGTGCCTGCAATACTGCTCCTTGCTCTTGCGACACTAAATGCTCTTGTGACACCGCTCCTTGTGCCTGCAATACTGCTCCTTGCTCTTGCGACACTAAATGCTCTTGTGACACCGCTCCTTGTGCCTGCAATACAGCACCTTGCTCTTGCGACACTAAATGCTCTTGTGACACCGCTCCTTGTGCCTGCAATACAGCACCTTGCTCTTGTGACACTAAATGCTCTTGTGACACCGCTCCTTGTGCCTGCAATACAGCACCTTGCTCTTGTGACACTAAATGCTCTTGTGACACCGCTCCTTGTGCCTGCAATACAGCACCTTGCTCTTGTGACACTAAATGCTCTTGTGACACCGCTCCTTGTTCTTGCGTAAGTGGTTATTGCTCTTGCGACACTAATCCTTGTTCCTGCAATACTAATCCTTGTTCCTGCAATACTAATCCTTGTTCCTGCAATACTAATCCTTGTTCCTGCAACACTAAACCTTGTTCCTGCAATACTAATCCTTGTTCCTGCAACACTAAACCTACTTGTTCTAGTGACTGCAGTAGTTATTGCTCTCCTGTATGCCCTAGCAATTGTACAGAGTTTTGCCATCCTGTACATCCTGGAGGTTGCTCATCAGATTCTTGCCCAACTTACGATCCGTGTTCTACTAATACTGGTTCTTGCTCTGGAGTTACCTGCAACGGAGATTGTGCGCATTACAACCCATGCCCGAAAAATTGCTCTGCTAACTGTTCTTGTGTAGGTAAGTGTTCCTGCAATACTAAACCTTGCTCTTGCGACACTAAATGCTCTTGTGACACCGCTCCTTGTTCCTGCAATACTAAACCTTGCTCTTGCGACACTAAATGCTCTTGTGACACCGCTCCTTGTTCTTGCGTAAGTGGTTATTGCTCTTGCAACACTAATCCTTGTTCCTGCAATACTAAACCTTGCTCTTGTGACACTAAATGCTCTTGTGACACCGCTCCTTGTTCTTGCGTAAGTGGTTATTGCTCTTGCAACACTAATCCTTGTGGCTGTGTAAAGCAAACCAAATGCAATCCAGTAGCTAACTAGGGGAAAATAGGCTAAAACAGGGGTTGGGTTAAACGGCTCAGCCCCTGTTTTTATGTTTGTTTAAAGCTTATCAGGATTTGATAGCACTAAAAAAAGGATGAATTCTGCAGAAAAATGAATACCTTTATTCTAAAGTAAAAAATTTTTTACATTAATGAGGCAAAATTTACAAGTTACTGGTTCGACTTAAGTTTGTTTATCAGATATGCAGTAGCAATAATTTGAACAATTGCTGGAGGTATTATCGACAGAATTCGCAACTTGTTTATCCGATACACAGTAGCAATAGTTTTGACACTGTTGAGGTACAGCATTTGTGTTAATACTGTAGTTATATTGGTATATGTAATTTTCATCTAAGTTGATAATGCTGTTTTGAGGAATTTCTCTTTCAATATACCATATTAAAAGATCATCAAAATTAAACTTTTCAGGCATGCACCAATGACCATCGCCACTTTCAGGGTAAAGAATATTATATGGGCACTTACCTCCACGACAACTTGGGAATACGCTACAAGATTGACAGCTTTCTGGAAAGTCGCTATCGCCAAAGCTTAACCATTTTTTGTATAGTTCATAATTTGTTATTCCTTCCCATACATCGCCTACCGATTGTTCTCTTCTGCCTATTTCATTCCAACATTTGTAAAGATACCCATCTGCATCAATGACATAGGAATTTTCTTGTATAGCAGAGCAACCAAAGAAAGGTTCCAATGTTGTTCTCTTTATCGCCCACAAAAATTCTTTGGTGAATTCTGCAAATTCTTGTTCAGAAAAAAGGATTTCCCTTTTTCTTTCTTCGTTAGAAAATGTTGAATTTTCTTCTCTGACAGGCGCTATGCTCGGCAAAACATTCGATGGCATTGATTTCAGTTCTTCGAGCAAATCATACAAGTAATCTCTGTTGCTTTTATCTACATTAATACGAACTGATATGTTGGAAATAAACTTTGAGGCGTTTTTGATATTATCCATAATAACGTCATAAGTTGGTCCTCCTCCTTTAAGAACTCGTCTCTTGTTATGTATGTTTCTCGGTCCATCTATTGTAATCTGAGCAAAATGAACATTGGCTTCTTTAACTAATTGTTCTGCTGTTTGGCTTGTTAGTAGGTATCCATTAGTGATAATGCCACCTTCTATTTGATAACCCAAGTTAATTAAACTTTGAGAAATATACAGAATACTGTCCAGACCCAATAAAGGCTCACCGCCATACCAAGTAATTTTTAATGGAGTAGATTGAGGAACATTTCTTTTTATAAATTCCAAAGTTTGATCAGCTACTTGTCTTGGCATTGCAATTGTTCCTTCTTCTTTTACGCCTTGTTCATAGCAATAAAAACAACCGAAGTTACAGTTCATACTTGTACCTATAGTTAGGCTATAACTTGAAACAGACGAATCGAGATACTTAGCTTTTTGGAACTTTATTTTAGATTCTTCATACTCGTTAAATTGTTCAGGTACTAAGATTTGCTCTGACGTTAATATATCTATGTAAGACGGCTCAATCTCATCTATTTTTTCTTGTTTCAACGCTTTGAATAATTTGTATGGAATCTTATACACTTTATTGCTCTCTCCATGGAACAAATAGCAGTTTTGTTCCCAGTACAAGAGGTGAGCGTATCGGTTAACTCTTAGTTTGCTTTTAGCTTCTTCCATTGTTCATTGTCTCCTTTGCAAAGTTATACTTTTTTCTATCGAATTTCTATGCTTCTTAATATAACTCTTTAAGAAATCTTCTAAGAACCATTTAGCTGGGATGCAATCAATACTGTTAGAATAGTGGTCAGGAAAGAGTATCTTGTTCGGGCAATGCCCAGCTCCGCATAGAGGCAGTATAGAACAACTTTCGCATTTTTCTGGATACTTGCTTGTGTCTAACGTTAGCCATTTTTTGTATAGCTCATAATTGGTTATTCCTTCCCAAACATTGCCTACCGCTACAGATTTTTTACCAAGTTCTTCCCAACATTTGTAAAGATACCCTTCGTCATCTATACCAAAACCGCTTTCAGTATTAGCTGAACATGTTAAAGATGGGCGAGGCAAATCGTTTCTCAAGAAGAAATACTGTTTATAAACAGAAGCATATTCTTGTGCTGTGAAACAAATAGAAGAAAACTTAGGATTTTCTACTGTTTCTGTAGCAACCGAGTCTACTGAAGGGAATACATTAGAAGGTAGTTCATTCTTTATAATATCTAATAAATCAGGGACATATTCAACATTCGTTTTATCAACATTGATTTTAAGAACTATACTATCTAAATAATGAGCCGCTATAGCAACATTACCCATAATAACATCGTAAGTTCCAGTGCCATCTATTAAAGGTCGTCTTCTATTGTGTATGTTTCTAGGTCCATCTATTGTAACTTGAGCTCTTCTTAACTTGACAGTGTCTACAAGTTTTTTTACATTTTTTTCTGTAAGGTAATATCCATTAGTTATAATGAATGTTTCATTATCCTTGAATTGATAGCCTACTTCTTGCAGTCTGGTCCCTAGATATTCAATGACTTCTGGAGCTAATAACGGTTCGCCTCCATACCATATAATCTCTAACGGAGTAGACACTGGTATAGTATTTTGCACAAATTTTATGGTTTGATCTGCAGTCTCCTTGGACATTTTTCTCCATGGAGGTGTTTTATGTCTGAAGTCTTGTTCAAAACAATAAAAACAGTTGAAGTTGCAAGACATAGTTGGACCTATTGCCAAAGAAAATGTGCTAGGTCTTGCATGAGAAATTCTTTGTATGTCTAAGTCTAATATTGCTTTTTCATCATAGGTATCTTTTACTAAGAATCCTCTGTTTGCAAGAAAGCTTTTTTCTTCCTCGCTTATACTATCATAGTCTTGATTTTTTAAAGCTTTGTATGTATCATAACTGATTTGTAATATCGTTCCGTTCATTTGGTTGAAAACGTAAAAATCCCCTTCGAATGTAACTAAATTACTGTAACGTACAAGCCTCATGCTTTTTCATCCTCTTTCTTATTGGAAAATCTCGAGAAAATATTCTTAAATAAGCTGTTCCCTTTGTTTTTTTGATCAGGGAAACCACTTGATCCTTGATCGTTTTTAAAATTGCCCTGTGCGCTGGGGATATTTTCTTTTTCAGGAAGATTAGGTAAGTCTATACTAATAGGGATTGCTTTTTGATTTTCTTGGGCTACGGACTCGGTTGCCTGCGTTGCCGCATTTTGAGAAACGTTGCTATTGGCTTGCCACTGCGGAATTACATTGTGTACAATCCAGTATTTGACAATATCTTCCATATACCATTTTTCAGGAGAACATAAGACACCAACAGTAGTTTCATCGGGGAACAAAGCCCTAAAAGGACATTTGCCTCCACCGCATACCACTTTTACGGAACAATCTTTGCATTTATTTGGGAAAGAACTGGTACTGTAACTTAGCCATTTTTTATATAAATCATAGTTTGTTATCCCGTTCCATACATCTCCCACTGCATGTTTTTTATTACCAACGTCTTCCCAGCATTTATAAAGGTATCCTTCATCGTCTATACCCCATCCATTTTCCATAGTAGCGGAACATCCATAATATGGTTGTGGAAGTTGAGTTCCGAGATATAAGTAATCTAAGTAAGCTTCAGCATATTCTTTATCAGAAAAGCATACCTCTCCAAAAGTTGGATTTTTTACGCTTTCTGTTCTTACAAAAGCCAAATATGGTGTTACATTTGGGGGGAAGGTTGTTCTAATCTCTTCAAGGAGCTCAGGAACATACTCTATAATTTCTTTATCAGCATTAATTCTCAGTTGTATATTGTTGAATAAGTGAGCGTTTTCTTTTATGTTGTTTACTATAACATCATATGTTCCTGCTCCATTACGCAATATGCGCCTTTTATCGTGAGTTTGCTTCGGTCCATCAATAGTTATTTGAAGGCTTGTTACTCCAGCTCTAACCAAAAGTTCTGCGTTCCTTTTGTTTAAAAGATAGCCGTTTGTTATTATATCGCTACCCACTATATTAAAGTTGGCTTCTCTAAATTTGTTCGTTAAATACTCAATAATATCGGAAGCAAGCAATGGTTCACCGCCATACCAAGTAATACTTAACATTTTTTCAGGAGTAGCTCTAGACAAACAAAACTTTACTATTTGGTCTGCAGTTTCTTTGGACATTTTACCTGTGCCTCTGTACTCTTGTTCAAAACAGTAAAAGCAATTAAAATTACATGACATGGTTACTCCAATAGTTAGACCCAAAACATTAGAGAATTTAGATTTTTGTATGTTTTTATCATATTCAGCGTCTTCATCAAATGTGTCACTTACTAAAAACAGACTGGTTTTCATAAGGTCTAAAAGATTTGGAGATAACTTATCAAATTCATTGTTCATTATTTTGCGATAATCGCTATAACCAAAATTTATCAGGTTTGCATTTAGTTCGTTAAAAGCCCAATAATAACCTTCAAAAGGGAACACATGCACATATTTACTTAGCCTCATAGTTGCACCTCTTTCATCTTTCAAATTTTAAAGGTTTAAAGCAACTTGTTCGTTGTTTTTTATCCACAACACACATTCTTATCTTGTTGCCTCCTTTTATTTATATTATAGCACAGTTACTTTATCTGTTTTTAAAAGTGTATAATATTAAGTAGCTTATCTTGCAAAGAGGGAATTGCAATTTATGAATAGATGGACACATTTTGCTACAGGGCTGTTAGCAGGACAGTTGTTTTTCTACAAGCCTCCAACATACGATAACCTAAGTGTTTTAATGACTGCTGTAGGTTCACTGCTCCCAGACATGGATCAGCGAATGGGATTAGGTTTTGGCGATGACAGCTCTATGATTAAGCACAGAGGCTTTACCCATACATTTCTTTTTGCCGCTGTTATTTACGGGCTTGGCTATCTTCTAAAACCAGTAGCTGGACGCTATTTCTCTATTGACTTCATGCACTTGATCGTTATTCCTCTATGTTGCGGCATACTAGTGCACTTGTTTGTCGATTCTATGAATACTGCAGGGATACAACCGTTTTTGCCTTTTTCTTCAGTGCACATATGGTTGTTTGCAACACCGTGGAGCGGTAAGAAAAGAATCAATCAAACGCTAGGGACTACCTGTTGGCAGGATCAATTGCTATAGCGAAAGCCATTCCCCCTAAAACGCCAGTCTGTATATTTACCCAGTTACCATTGTCTGCTTTGACTTGTGGTACTGCGCACATAGTAACAACCAAAGCTATAAAGGTTACATAAACTACTAAACGCTTTCCTAAATTGCTCATTTTAAAGCCTCCTTTGCATTATTTTTTTAGATACTTAGCTTTTTATAGTATACATCAATATGTTATTCTAATAGTTGATGTTTCAGGCACCCATTCCACTTGACAACCCAGTGACTCTGCCACAAACCTTAGCGGTACCATCGTTCTTCCATTGATTATTTCTGGAACAACGTTAGGGTTTTGCGAATCTATAGGTACAGGCGTCCCATTGACTAAGCCTTTATTAGAGCCTATTGTTAAAACAATAGTATTTCCACCATATTGTATGGAAACCGTTTTTGCAGTAGCGTTCCAGCTGACTACTCCGCCCATAGCTTCTACTACTGCTCTGATAGGTAAAAGTGTTCTGTTGTTTTTAATTATAGGTGGGCTGTCCAAGACTCCAGGAATTCCGTTTGCAAAGAATGTAGAGTTCCCTACCGACAGCTCAATAAGACCTGCAGGAATAACCGATATAGTTATGGTATCTGTAGAAGTGTTCATAACGTTTCTAGATGGGTTGAGAGAAACAACAGATATATTATAAGTTCCATCTTGAAGTTGTTCTTCGGCATAGAAAGAACCATCAGGTTGAGCAGACACAGTAGAAGTTATAGAAAGTTTCGGAATAGAAATTAGCACAACATTGCCAGGATCTGTTTTACCCTTAAAAATAACAGTTGCAGTTGGCTGGAAAACGTATCTATAAATAGTAGGAGTCTGTGGTAAATCAATTGATAAAAAGGGAACTTTAACAGACGAAGAGTTTTTCACAACTATAGCGCCAGTGACTGTATCCACAGGAGGCACAAATGTAGCAGTAGCCTGAGTATCCATGGAACTAATGCGATAAGTATAAGTACCATCTGGAACTGCCTGCTTATTATCATCTTCACCATACCAAGTTACAGTGTAATGTCCAATCAACAAATCATGCTTATCGAAAAGAGTTCTAACAACTTTGCCTTCACTGTTGAGTATTTCTACACGGACCTCATCTACTAAGTCTGAGAATGTTGGATCTAACCCTGATGTAGTAGTTAAAGTGTAAGGATTAAGAGAACCTCTACCAAGAGTAAAATCTATCTTTATTGCTTTAGCAGATTTGGGGTCAACAAAATCTAATGTACTTGTTGTTATTGAGCTGTTGAGAATTTTCTTTGGAGGCGTCTTACTTGCGCCAGTATCAGGAGACCACCACCAGGAGCTAGGATCATTCCATATTAGTACAGGTACATGTAAAGTAGCAGTTCCATTGTTAAACCAAATAATAGCTTCATGAGGACCTTTGGTTAGCACAGATAAATCAGCTGTACCAGTAAGACCTAAAGTAGCAGTGAGTTTTGGAGAAACAACAATCTTTGTAGAGGTAAGAGATAGTCTAAGTCCATCATTAGCTCCATATTGGAGATTCCCTAAAGTAAGTTCTACAGAAGCTGTAAATGTTTGTGTAGCATCGGTAATATTTTTTATTGTTATTGTTGTTGCTGTTAAACTTGTAGCAGTCATAGAAAGAGAATATGGACTTATAATAGCAGGCGTTTTAATTGTAGCTAAAGCGTTAATGAGCCCTGCCCCTTGTAAAAGCATAGTGATAGGTTCACCGTTGTCTTTATTGTACATAACGCTAGCATTGTTCATTATGGCATCTTTCAGATCCTTTATATTCCATTCAGGATGAGCCTGCCTAATTAACACTGCAAGTCCAGTTGCTACAGGAGTTGATGCAGAAGTTCCGTTAAAAACAATATATTCGCCAGGCAACCGAGTTGCATATACTTCTGAGGGTGCTATAATATCAGGTTGCAACTGGAAATCTGACGAGGGACCCATGGAAGAATACCACTCCATTGTATTGTCCATCCAGTTCCAGGCGCCGACAGAAAGAGTGACTGCTTTAGAAACATAACCCCAAATAGGAGAAATATAATAGCCTACGAAATAGTTAGGCATAAAAGTTTTATTTAGCATAGCGCTACCATTGTTACCTGCTGGTTGCAGTACAAGGACATCAGCTTTTTCAACGTTTTGGTAAAGGCTTTGTTCATATGATTGAACTTTAACTGTCTCACTCCAGTTGCCATTTGCCCAGTCCACAACTTTAGCGCCATCTTCTATCGCTTTTTCTAGAGCATCAAATCCATGCCCAACAAACTGCCCGTTACCAAAGCCTTCTCCTTTATAGATTTTGTACGCTAATATTTTTGCCTTCGGAGCAATACCTTTAAAAAACTCTCCATCAGCAGCTATCACACTTACGACTTCTGTGCCATGATATCTAAAGCAATCCATCGGATCAGGGTCATTGTCTCCGAAGTCCCAACCGCCTATGACCTTGCAGTTAGTTCCTAAGCAACCGCCTAAATCGGGATTTGTATAGTCTACGCCATCGTCGATTACTCCAACGACTATTCCAGAACCCGTAAGCCCCATATTCCAAAGTTGAGTAACGCCAAAAGTATCATACTCTCTTTGGACTTGTAGCGCCACAATAAGCTCATAATTAATATTCGTTCCAGAGCATGCTAGTCGCCCTGTAAACATTAAGATAAATACCGCTATAACGGTTAATGAAAACAACTTTTTAACACTTGCGCCTTTGTTCATTCTCAAATCACTCCTTTCTTCTTTATGCTTTTAATGTCATTAGTTCGTAATCATTAAAAACATCTAAAACCACGGATAGAAGCATAGAAAGCAGTTCTATACAAAATTCATGAAACGTTTCTTCAGGAGTCATTTTGATATCGCCTTTTATTTCCTCAGTTTTTGGATAATCCATGTAAACAACTTTGTCGTTTAGAATGTTTAGTACCTTTTCTCTTAAATTGGGCTCCTCTTTAACAGCAAAGATATCTTTTTCTATTCTCTTTACTTTTTCGTAAGGATCTAATGCTAGAGATACCATATAGAACCAGTATGCTGTCCCATAGTCAACTAACAAGCTAAAACATGAATTTTGGTAGTAAATAGGACCATGTCCGTCAAAGCTCCATGTGCTGGGGTGGTCCAAGAAATTCTTCACAAGAACATGCATTGCAGGTTCTATTTGTTTGAAATTAGCAGTTGTCAGCAAAGTTGTTACAGCTTCTATTAGATCATCACTCATGCCATAACGAGAATATGGATGTACTTGCTTCTTCTTATGCTTATACTCCAGAAGGTAGCTCATCTTGTCACTAATATAACTTTTCAAGAAAGGAAATAAGCTCAGCAGTATTTTATTGTTTGTGTTTTGCTCAAGAGGTATAGCCACATTTCCATTATAAGTAATTCTGAATTCAATACCATTATCAAGTGCTAGAAGCGCTTCTTTCAACTCTTCTTTATCAGTAAAGTTGACTTTTTCTATAAAATATGGCGTGCTTATGTAAGCTTTTCCGTAAACAGTATGGCAGTTTTTTGAGGTAATTTCTATACTCTTAACGACACTGCTGTTCCATTCTTCTGCTTTTCTGCACACCGTTTTGCTAAAAAAACTTTTTTGAAGCAACATCTCTAACCTCCTTTGCTTTATTACGCAATACATTGTAACACATTATTGTATTAAAGTCAAAACACAGCACAGGTTAAGTCATTTCTTCATATTCTCTATCGTCCAAGCTAAAGTCGCCAGCAAGATTCACTTTATTTATAGCCGAAGCGACAACGATAGCATCAGACATATTTGTAACAATGCTGGAAGCTACAAGCAGATGAGGAGAGCATACTTTCGCTTCACCAACAAACAGTGCTTGGAAGCTACTGTAAACAAAAGGATAAACGCCGCTAATTAGCGTACCGCAGTTCCAAATGTGGTTAAGGTATACAAAACCGTCTGAAGTTCTAATTTTCTTTCTTTCTACAGCAGGCAGAAACAGCTGAGCACTATCCACTATAGAACAGATGATGTTGCTCAATCTTTTATTAGTCGCTTCCGAAAGAGCTGACAGCTTCAACCCAGCTATAGAAAAGTCTTCATAAGTAGGATGATCAGGCACCACATAGTAGGTTTTCAGAAGTTCTTTTTTCCCTATAGAGAAAACAACATTATGTTTTTGATCGTTGTAAAGAAGCAGAAAGAACAAATCAGCATAAGCCTGCTGGAGTTTCAAAGAAAGAATAAGCATTGACTCTTCGTGAGTTGATGCTTATTTTTTTAAGTGTTGACGTGTATATGTTATACTATTTGTATATCTTATACACTAATGTGGTATAATGTAACAAAGGAGGTAAGACAGTATGGCTATCAAGAAAATCGTAAAGTTTACTAAGGAAGAAATCAGAGATGGGTGGAATGTAATTTACATCGGTGGTATTGGGGCTTTCATATGTGATTACCTTGAA
>Ga0209409_1003167_pt1 | contig 11068 bp, 6 predicted proteins | sample AD_JPNMR1_MetaG_FD_184424 | JGI IMG/M metagenome (GOLD analysis project Ga0209409, IMG submission 184424) | Active sludge microbial communities of municipal wastewater-treating anaerobic digesters from Japan - AD_JPNMR1_MetaG (SPAdes) (version 2) | ecosystem: Engineered > Bioreactor > Anaerobic >...
ATGATTTGCTGGTTAGTTTCCAGAATGTCAACCTAATTTGCAGGAACAACCGCACCGATAGTATTTTTATAAGAGGAACATCCGGTAATCTGGATATAATTAAGCAGTCGTGGGAGGGGAAAAACGGTAAGGTTACATGGATTCGTTCAAAATTCGACGAATCAAAAATTTTTGTGGCACTCAATAGGTACAGAATTGAGCTTAGGCAAAGTGAATATACAGCCGATTCTGTATTGTTAAATTATCCTGAGTACTTCAAGAAACCTATTCTTGGCAGAATAGTGGATAAGGTTACACCTATATACCAGTCGGGAATAGTTGATTACCCTGAGTTTAACCCCTACCAGAAATGGTTTGAGGTTAAGAATATCTTTAAGGATGTTGACTATTCAGGTAATTTCCGTATTAACGGTTCCAAACTAGTTGGAATTGGCCCCGATGGAGGTTTGGCCAAGGTAACAATTCACCGAAAGGGAAAACCCTTTATGGTGGCCGAGGGACGAATGGTTTTAATTGAGCAGTCGCACTTAAGCTCGGATAAAGCCAAGGTTGTTTTTTACATTGATAAAGACTCGATTTACCATAACGGTTTGTCGTTTGCATACCATAATCCTACAAGAACTGTAATGGTAAATCCAACCGATAAACTAACCACTCAAAGTCCTTTCTACAGCTCATACCATAAAATAAACCTTTGGTCAAACCAGCTAACATGGAGTATTGAAAAGGATGAAATTACCTTTGGTAGCAGCTTGGGCGCTTCAATATCAAAGGCTGAGTTTGAGTCGGAGAACTTTTTTAATCAAGACATGTTCGATAGCATGATGGATGCCAGCGAGTTCCATCCTGTGCTTACCGTTTGGAACTATACTCGTAGGATTAAAAGTAACACTTTTTTGGCATCCGATTTGGCTGTGCATGTGCGCAGAGCTCCCGAGGACGTTAAAATAGCCATGATGCGCTTAGCCAAGTTAGGGTATGTGCTTTACAATTTTGAAACCGACGAGGTTACCATCACCGATAAGTTAAAGTATAATGTGATGGCCCGTTTTGGCCGAACCGATTTTGATGTCATCAGGTTTCAATCCACTACTCCCGGTACACAGCCCAATGCTCGCCTCGATTTAAATAACTTAAATCTTGCCATTGAGGGGGTAAACTACATTTCTGTGAGCGATTCGCAAAACGTATTTATTTCCCCGTACAAGAAAAGTATTACCTTCCAGAAAAACAGGAATTTTGAGTTTGGAGGTAGCATTAGGGCTGGTTTATTTACCTTTTACGGTAAGGCATTCAGGTTTGACTATTCGCAGTTTAAGGTTGAGTTGAATAAAGTTGATTCGCTGATTATTGATTACCAAACCGATTACCGCGATAACTACGGTCGAAGGATATTGCAGGGAGTTGCCAATGCGCTTCACATAATCTCAGGCGATATACTTATTGATAAACCCTACAATAAGTCGGGTAGGGAGTACAACCCGCAGTACCCCATATTCAACTGTACCAGCAAGTCTTACGTTTACTACGATGCATCTTACATATACGGGGGAATTTATAAACGTGATTCCTTTTACTTTGAAATTCAGCCTTTTGTTTACCAAAGCATGGACAACTTTGAAAAGGCCGACATGAATTTCAAGGGAATTCTGTACTCCGGTAATATTCTCGCCCCCATTGAGGAAACGCTCCGTATACGTCCCGATAACTCCCTTGGTTTTATCACTACTACTCCTTCCGAGGGTATGGCTGTCTATAAAGGTAAGGGGAGGGTTTTCAATAAAATCGACTTAAGCAATCAGGGGCTTTTTGTAAATGGTAGTATTGATTATATTACCTCAACTACACAGTCCGATAAAATGCTTCTTTTCCCCGACTCAATGGTTACGGTATCAACGGGCTTTTCCATTGCAAAAAGGGAAACTGGCATTGAGTTCCCAAATGTCAAGGGCAATAAACATAGCATCAAATGGCTACCTAAGGCTGATAAAATGTTTATTTCCAAAGGTGAAAAACCCTTTGTGATGTACGATAGCTTAGCAACTTTTAGTGGAAACCTTCTGCTTCAACCTTTAGGCCTTACTGGAGCAGGTTTGCTGAATGTCCCCAATGGTAAACTTTCCTCATCGCTATTCGAGTACTCCTCAAATGCATTAGCCGCTAATGAGTCAACACTAACTATTCTTAAAACTAATACCGATAGTGTTGCCCTTGAAACCTCAAAGGTTAAAGCTACTATAAATTTCGCAAACATGCTTGGCGAGTTCAGCCGAGTTGACAAAAGCATTTATGCCTCGCTCGATGCTTTAAGGTACAGCACCTATCACGATCGTTTTAAGTGGGATCTCAAAGGATACAAGGTTTACTTTGAAACATTAATGGCTCAGGAAGATGTTTTGGCCGGAAAGTTTAGGGTTAGTAATATGATAGATAGGGACAGCATACCCCGTGGAAATCTGTTTTTCAGTACCAAGCCGGCCGAGGATTCACTATACTTCTTCGCACCAAAGGCTGTATATAATACTGATAGAATACATTTGGTAGCCGATAGTGTTAAGTATATTGTAACTGCCGATGCCACTGTTTTCCCAAAAAATAAAAGGGTTGAGGTAGATGTTCCCAACCGTATGTATAAGTTCTCCAATGCAAAGGTAAGGGCTAACAATACAACGGCCTACCATGTATTGCATGACGCTGAGATCAAGATTAACGGACGGAAAAGCTACGGTGGTTCGGCATACTACGATTACGTTGATGAACGCGATTCAATCCAAACCATCTACTTTCCAAAAGTTTACTCTGATAACAATATGAATACCTATGCCGAGGGTACCCTAACAGAGCCCGATAGTTTTAGGTTAAGTCCCAATTTTGCTTTCATTGGAGGCGTTAGCCTTAGTGCTCCTGAAAAGTTCCTTTTCTTTAAGGGTGGGGCTAAACCAATTTACAACTGCCCAGGAACTATAGGCCAGTGGGTACGATTTGAATCGCAAATCAACCCCAAGCGGGTTTTAATCCCAATTGGTCCTGATCCTCGCAACTTGAACCTCCATCGCTTAATTAGCGGAACTGCCATTGCCGAGGATTCTTTAAAATTGTATGGTGGTCTTTTGCGCAGTCGTAAATTCTGGGAGGATTCATCGCTGGTAACAGCAACCGGATTCATGGAGTTCAACAATAAAAACCGCCGGTTTACCATTGCACCCCTATACAAGTTAGATAATCCCGATTCTTCTGGGAATAGTGTTAGCCTCCAAAAGGACTACTGCTGGGCTTTTGGTGAGGGCAACGTGCGGTTACCCCTAAAGTTAGGCCATGTTACCTCGCAGGTTTACGGTAGTGTAATACATAAACTGGACAAAAATGAGGCTACAATCGATGCGATTATCAGGTTGAACTTTCATTTCAACCAAAAGGCCCTTGAGGCCATGGCTGCTCAGCTAAGTGGCGCCATTACTCTCGATAAGGTTGATTTAAGCCGTAAGCTTTACCGTAAAATGCTTTACGATTGGCTCACACCTAAGGAGTTGCCCGAGGCGTTAAACCAACTTTCGCTTTTTGGTTCATTCACACAGATGCCCAAAAGCCTGGAGAGTACCATTACACTTTCCGATGTAAAGTTGAGGTGGGATCCTCAGAATAAATCGTTTGTGTCAGTCGGGAAAATTGGAGTGGGTACTATTGGTAATATTCAGGTAAACCGTTTTGTGAATGGGTTCATTGAGTATTACAAGGGACGCTTTAACGATAGGTTAATCCTTTACATCCATATTGGCGACAACGAGTATTACTCGTTCTACTATGCCAATGGGGTAATGTTTGTCAGTGCAACCAATCCTGAATTTTATAACCCTATTGCCTCCCAAAAATCGAGTGAGCGCAGGGTAAAACCATCAAAAGGAATGATGGGCTATAGGTATATGATTGGATCAAAACGTGAACTAAACAGAGCTCAGCTCCGCTATAAGGAGTTAGCCTTTGGCATTAAGTCCGATATTCCGGTTGATTCCGATGACGACAAACCAAATAAGGAGGGCAAAGAAGACGATTAAAAGCCCCTCTTTTTTTCCCAAACCTCCAGATCAGAAATATTAGAACCATCAATTTTTAGTCTAATCGCTGTTTTTACCTGATGGAAGCCACTGTTTCCAGCCGCTCCCGGATTTATGTATAGCATATCCCATTGCTTATCATACTTAACACGCAGTATGTGGCTGTGACCACATACTAAGATGTTTACCTTGTTTCCCTTAAGGATTTCCAGAACTTTTTGATCATAATGTCCTGGTGTACCCGCAATATGGGTAATCAGTATGTTAACATTTTCTGTTGTAAACAGTTGTTTTTCGGGATAAACCAGTCGGGTTTTGTAATCGTCAATGTTGCCATGAACTGCACGCAAGGGTTTTAGCTTTACCATATTATCGGCTAGCTCAAGCGATCCAATATCACCTGCATGCCAAATCTCATCGCATGTTTCAAAAAAATCGGTAAGCCCTTTGTCCCAAAATCCGTGTGTATCCGATAGGATGCCAATAGCTTTCATCTTTTTATTCTGAAATTCACTGACTCAAAATTAAAAACTTCAGTCTAAATTGTAAATTTGCATCAACGCTGATTAAATAATCTAGCACTTGTTCTATTTATGTTTTTTTATCAATCTGTACACCCTTTGCAGATGGCAATTTAACTATTAAAGGTTTTATACGATTTTTTGTTATGTTTAACTTGACAAAAACAATTGGGTTCATTAATCTCAAATCTCAAATCTTGAATCTGAAATCTGAAATCTGAAATCTTGAATCTCTAATCCCATGCAGATATTTTATGCCCCACAAATTGAAGGCGATGAGTATAGGCTACCTGAGGACGAGTCCAAGCATTGTATTCGGGTGCTAAGGATGCAGCAAGGCGACGAACTTTACCTTACCGATGGTTGCGGAAATCTGCATACAGCGCGTATTGCCGATGAAAACCCCAAGCGATGCTTAGTTCAAATTGTTTCAACTCAGCATGAGTACGGTAAAAGGCCATTCAATCTGCATATCGCCATCGCCCCAACTAAGAACATAGAAAGGTTTGAATGGTTTTTGGAAAAGGCCACCGAGATTGGTGTTGATACCATTACCCCTCTCCTATGCGAGAGGTCGGAGCGTAAAGATATTAAGGTTGAAAGGTTGCAAAAAATTGTGATTTCAGCCATGAAGCAATCGGTAAAGGCCTACCTGCCAATAATTAATAGTATTCAACCGTTAAGAAACTTCGTTAAATATACGCATCAAGCCGATTTAAAAGCAATAGCTCATTGTAATAGCTGGGATTTGACTCCATTTCAGCAGGTAATCCATAGGGGTAGGAGTGTTCTAGTTCTCATTGGCCCCGAAGGCGATTTCACACCAACCGAAGTAAACCTTGCGCTTAATAGTGGATTCACGGGTGTAAGCCTAAGCACATCAAGGCTACGAACGGAAACGGCAGGCGTTGTAGCCTGCCATACCGCAAACCTAATCAATGGCGTATAACCTTATCCCACAAATAAGTCGAGCACATTAAGTGCTTTACTCATCGGAACCTGAAAAAATTCCGTGTATTTGCAGCTTAAACAGGTAAAGGTTGTGAATTTTCGATTCTGAATGTTAAAAAGTTTAGTGGCAACACTCCCAGCCATAAAAACTTCGCCCATTTCAAAGTCTTTACAGCCACATTTTGGGCATGGTTGCTTGGCTCTAACCCTCTTGGTTTTCATTGCTTTGGTTCCCCTTTTCTTTTAAGGTTGATTTTTTAAGCCTTCCGGCTTTCCTTAGTGCTTGGTCAATAATCCATTCTATTTGCCCATTGGTGCTACGAAATTCGTCTGCTGCCCATTTTTCTAGGGCAGCAAACTTTTCGGGATCGATCCGTAACACAAATGTTTTCTTTTGGCCCATGGTTTCTTACTGGTGAAGTGTTCCCGCATTTACAACTGGCCTAGCCGATTCATCGGAGCATAGCACAACCATCAAGTTGCTAACCATTGCTGCTTTCTTCTCCTCGTCAAGGTCAACAATTTGTTTCTGCGATAGCTGGTCAAGCGCCATTTGAACCATTCCTACAGCACCCTCAACAATTTTGCTTCGGGCTGCCACTACTGCCGTTGCTTGCTGGCGGCGAAGCATTGCCCCTGCAATCTCCGATGCGTAAGCTATATAGTTGATTCTAGCCTCAATCACCTGAATGCCCGCTATGTTTAGCCTTTCAATTAGCTCGGTCTCAAGTTTATGGTTAACAACCTCTCCGCCTGCACGTAGGGTAATTTCTTCCTCCTCGTGTTCAAAGTTGTCGTAGGGGAACATTCCTGCCAGCTTACGAAGTGCAGCATCGCTCTGCACTACCACAAAATGCTCATACTCATCAACCTCAAATGAGGCTTTGTATGTATCCTTTACGCGCCAAACAAGCACCAATCCAATCATTATGGGGTTACCAACTTTGTCGTTAACCTTAATGGGCTCACTGTTAAAGTTGCGTGCCCTAAGCGATATTCGTTTTTTCAGATAGAATGGGTTTGTCCAGAAAAAACCGTTACGCTTTATGGTGCCCATGTACTTCCCGAAAAGTATCAGCACTGCCGATTCGTTTGGGTTTACCACTATAAACCCAGGCATAATCAGCACTATTGGCAAAAAGCCAAGAGCATACCATGGCGATTCTGTTGTAATCAACAGGCTAATGGTTGCTGCAACCAGAATAAACCAAGCCACCAGCATCAGGTAGCCCGATTTGGGATGAAATTCTTTTTCCATAACTGATATTATTAAAGTGATATTAAAATGATATTACAAATATATTACAGAATTATATAAAAGTCAATAAAAAAGGCCGATTTTTTTCGGCCTTAATCTTTAATTTTTGCTAAAAGTTGATAGAATTGTTTTTCGGGTGCTGGTGGTGTTGCCCTTTCGAGTTTTTCCAGGTAATCAGTAAAATATCTTTCAATTTTACTTTGCTCAAGTACATTAAATCCTTCAAAGTCTTTTCGGGATGGACGGTTCCTGGATTTACTATCAACATTATTATTTTTCACTGCGTAGATATTTACCATAGGCAAATTGGTTGAATGGTTTCAACATCAAAACGTATATATATATAAGGTATTGTATTAAATCGGGAAAAAATTATGCAAAATGATTCAATGTCGTTTAGCTAACGAAACAGACCCTCCTTTTGTCATCCTAAGGTTAGCGAATGATCAATTCAATAGTGTGCAGTGTACAGTGGGCAGTTTAGGAGGGGTAGTGTTTAGTGTTTTCACTATCAGCTAACAACTTTCAACTGTCAACACCACTTGTCATCCTGAGCGGCCTGTCCCGCCCTAGCGGGGAGCGAAGGATCTCTGACCGGCCAAATGAGATGTTTCGCTAACGCTCAACAAGGCAATAGTTCCACGAACAACGAACAACCTTTCCAGCCCCGAAGGGGCAAAGTATTTATAACTCCATTGTCATTCCGAGCTAGTCGAGGAATCTCATTAAATAAGAGATGAAGACACAAAGAGATGCTTCGCCTTGCTCAGCATGACAATCGCATCATGAAACTAATAAATCAAGTATCACAGAGTTGCACAATTTAACACGTTGTTTCACAGAGTGTTTGATATGGTATTCGCGGACAACGGTTCACGAACAACGAACAACGAGCAACGAGCAACGTTTCCAGCCCCGTAGGGGCGTAATATTTGTAACTTCATGGCTACTCATACTCTAAAGCGATGCACGCTATGCATATACCTAAGAGCAACACTAAAACGTTGCATCGCAACGGAAAGGTTTTGCAAAGAGCGGTTTTCACGTTCTTTCTTGTCCTGATACAAGAAAGAACCAAAAAAATCAATGCATAAAAGCCCGACCCGATGTGTGCCCCGTGGGTGGAACTGCCACGCGATACGCTGTTAGCGAGCGTCTCCAGACGCGTGCATTATTCGCCCTGAAGGGGCAAATAGAATTAGCCCAGGGTTTTAACCCTGGGTATTGTGGTATTCAAAATGTTAGGCGATGCACGCTATGGCATTCCAAAGAGCAACACTGAAACGTTGCATCGCAAAGGAAAGGCATTGCAAAGAGGGGTTTTCACGTTCTTTCTTGTCCTGATACAAGAAAGAACCAAAGAAAATCAATGCATAAAAGGTTGAAATGAGATGCTTCGGCTAGCTCAGCATGACAATAGATTCTCGAACAACGAGCAACGAAGACCGCTTCCAGCCCCGTAGTGGCGTAATATTTGTAACTCCATGGCTACTCCAACTCTAAAGCGATGCACGCTATGACATTCCAAAGAGCAACACTGAAACGTTGCATCGCAACAGAAAAGAATGGCAAAGAGCGATGCAGAAAACCAATCAAAAATGGAATAAAGGAATGAAGAAACAAAGAGACGCTTTGACGGAGTCTATCCCGATGAGTCGAAACTCTGCATGACAGAGAGATGTATCGCTAGCAGCATGCCAAATAATCCAAACTAAACAACATTGTAAAAATTTTTTCAAACTAGCGAGTTCTGGACTATTCCCAGCGATGTTTCCGTTCCGGGTTAGCCATTCTTACAATTTTGGGGTAGAACTTGGCAAGCACACCTACAAGGTCAGATTGGTATGCCATAACAGCATCAATATCCTTGTATGCCATTGGCACCTCATCGAGCCCTGCACCTATAAGTTCCACTCCCCATTTCTCCAGAATGTAGTTAAGATCAGCCTGAGTAAACGTTTGTAGCGCTTTGCTTCTGGACATTTTTCGGCCTGCCCCATGCGATGCCGATGAAAGCGATGCCGGATTACCCTTGCCTTTTATCACAAAGGCCGGATGAACCATTGAACCTGGAATAATTCCCAGTGAATTTGGGTGTGCGGGCGTAGCGCCTTTCCGGTGAACAATGGCCTTACGGCCATCAGGGAGGCTCTCAAACCATGCAAAGTTATGGTGATTTTCAATCATCCTTATGGGACGTACATTCAGCTCACGGGCAACCTTTGCATGGATCTCATGGTGGTTAGCCGATGCATATTCGCCGGCTAGGTTCATGGCAAGCCAGTATTCCTGACCTTCCTGGCTGTTCAAATCGAGCCAGGCCAAATGGCGGGCTTTGCCGGGTAGCCTCACCTTTTCCATGGCAAGTTTTGAATAGTAAAGAGCTATTTCGCTACCAAATCCCCGCGACCCTGAATGTGATAGCAATGCCAGGTACTTTCCGGGTTCAAATCCAAGCAACGGGTCGAACTCGGTAATGTGCAATTCACCCCATTCCACAAAGTGGTTACCGCCACCCGATGTTCCTAGCTGGCTGTAAGCCAGATCGCGGAGCTGCTTTATTACCTTTGTTGCCGACCATTCCTTTTTGTCAAAAAGCGAAGTGTCAATATGGTTTTTATTCTTACTACCCACGCCAAAAATGGTAGTTCGGAGGAGGATTTGGCTTAACGTTTCACTTTTAGTACCTAAAATCTCAGGTTTAATCGGAAAAACCGACATACACATCCGGCAGGCAATATCAACTCCAACAGCGTAAGGAATAATAACGTTTCCGGTTGTGGCTAAAACACCGCCAATGGGCAAACCGTATCCTTCATGGGCGTCGGCCATTAGTGAGCCCGCAAGTGTAACGGGCAAGCTCATGGCGTTTTCCATTTGTTCAATTGCTCCCGGTTCTATACCATCGGCTCCATAAATGGTGTAGCTAAGGGGCTTATGCAATGAAACCTCACCATGAAGTTCATTGCTTTTTGAATCGACACTGGTAATATTCTTAGCCTTAAGGTGCTGGGTAAGTGTTTTAAACCGATTATCGGTATCAATCACTTCAGGAGTTTCAAGAGCATTACAGATGTATTGCAACAGTTCACCCTTTGTAACAAGCTGGCTACGGAGTATGATGTTGGCTTCACGACATATAGCGGCAATATCGAAGTTCCCTTTCGTTTTTAGAAAGTGAAGTTCCTTGGGTTTTAGCTTGCTCTTGCCCACGAGTCAGGTCACAGTGTTTAAGGTTTAGTTTATAGTGTTTTGTTTTATGGATTAAACCCTTGTGTAAGCGTGATACTTCGATTACCATCAACCTTCAACCGCCAACCACCAACTTTACTTACCAAGCCATTTCGAACTCAAGGCTAAGGTTTTTCTCTTTCACCATTTTCCTCAGATTGATTAGCGCGTAACGCATGCGCCCTAATGCTGTGTTAATGCTAACATTGGTAATCTCAGCAATCTCCTTAAAGCTAAGGTCGCCATAAAAGCGTAGCATAACCACCTCGCGCTGGTCATCGGGCAAAAAGTCGATAAGTGCTCGTACTTCGTACAGCACGCGTTCATACACCAAGCGTTGTTCAACCGTGGCTTCGGCAAAACGCGGTGTGCTAAAAATATCCATCGGGAAATCGTTGTTGGACACTACGCGGTACTGCTTGTTTTGCCGGAATTGGTCAATAACCAGATTATGCGCAATGCGCATCAGCCACGAGCCAAAACGGTTAGTTTCGGAGTACTTACCTTCCTTAACCGATTTAATGGCCTTTATAAAGGTCTCCTGAAGTATGTCCTCGGCCAACTGGGGTTTTCGTACCATTAGCAGTATATAGGTATATACCTTACGTTCATACCTCTTATATAATACTTCAAGGGCTGAGTTATTGCCCGTAACAAAATCCGACAGAAGCTCGCAGTCGGAACGACTAGTAGTATTCACGGCTACCTCCTTAAATTTGGTTAGCGTGTAGAGCTTCTATCGATAGGCAAATGGTTTTAGGGGGTTAAACATTAATGCAATAATATAAATTATTACAGTTTAATGCAAATTTCTTTTAAATTTATACTAGGTTTAGGTGGAAAAGGTTACACGGGAGATGAAAAGAGAGAGAAGATAGAAGTAAATAGTTTAAGGAGGCTCGTGAACCGTGAACCGTGAGCCGTTAAACGTTAAACGGTGTCTAGTCCTGATACACGGAATAGGCAGTATCGAGAAATCACATTAATAAGTGAATGAAGGTACAAAGTGATGCTTGGGCTAGCTCAGCATGACATCAAGGCTAAATTCTCTTCTG
>Ga0209409_1003184_pt1 | contig 11022 bp, 8 predicted proteins | sample AD_JPNMR1_MetaG_FD_184424 | JGI IMG/M metagenome (GOLD analysis project Ga0209409, IMG submission 184424) | Active sludge microbial communities of municipal wastewater-treating anaerobic digesters from Japan - AD_JPNMR1_MetaG (SPAdes) (version 2) | ecosystem: Engineered > Bioreactor > Anaerobic >...
CAGCAAAAGCATTACAGCCGGCAAAACCACAGGCACCACAGTTGGCATTGGGCATAAGTTCATAGAGTTGATGCAATAATGGGTTTTCCTCTGTTTTGAATTTTATACTGAAATATGTAAGGAAAACACCGAATATAATACCCAGACCACCCAGTATAATGACAGGCATTAACATATCTATTCCTCCATTGAACTTTTTATTACTTTACTTATGCAAAAGACAAGCAGGGATAAAATTGCTGCCCAGGAAATACACATAAATATAATTCCACTTATTCTCATATTTTTTTCTTCTCCCACGCCTTTTTAACCATAAAAGCAATGGTCAGAAATAGCGCTAAAAGTGCAAATCTTGTAAGCAGCACATACGGTATATTCTCTTCAGGTATTCCTTTAAGCAGGAGTGTTGGAATTGCCTGCTGGTATGTCCAGAAACCAAGTATAAAAAGCAGGAAGAGTGGGGTGATATACCTTATGATAAATTTATAAAATTCGGGTATTTTTATGTCAGAACCGGAATGCATCTCTTCCCATGCCCTGCCAATTCCGAATATCCATGCGAAGAGAATTGTTTCTACTGTGGCAAATACAACAAGGGCGAATGTACCGCCCCAGAAGTCAAGTTCATCCACAGCCCCTCTGGCAAGGAATAGTATGGCAAGATGTGAAAGAATAAAACAGGTAATAGAAAAGATGCCCACCGCCTTCTTTTTTGAGATATTGAATTCATCTTCAAGGAAGGCAATTGCTGGCTGTGCAAGCGATATAGATGATGTTATTCCTGCAAGAAAAAGAAGTATAAACCATATGAATGCAAACAGCATACCAGCAGGGAATGTTTTTAATATTAGTGGCATAGTTACAAATCCAAGGTCAAATGCACCCTGTCCTGCTACCTGTGATATTCCTGCAGGACCAAAGAATATAAAGGCAGCAGGGATAACTATACTACCGCCGATAATCACCTCAGCAAACTCGTTTGTGCTTACTGCTGTAAGTCCTGAAAGAAGCACGTCATCATCCTTTGTAAGATAACTTGCATATGTGAGTATAACTCCTATGCCTACACTGAGTGTAAAAAATATCTGACCTGCTGCTGCAAGCCATACTTTTGCATCTTTCAATGCGGAGAAGTTTGGATTCCAGAGAAATCCTAAACCGTTGTATGGTGTCCATGAAGGGTCATAGGGGGATTTTAATGTGAAGACACGCACCATAATGATAATTGCAAGAATAAATAGTAAGGGAAGTGCAATTTTACATATCCTCTCTATTCCTTTCTTTATGCCAGAAAAAACAACAAGTATATTGAGTGCAAATGTTATAAGGAAAAATGTGTAGGCGATTGCAATGCCTGAGAAGAATTCATTTTTTACAATACCCTGATAGCCGCGCAGAAAAGAGACCATACCTGCTTCATCCATAATACCTGCATATCTTCCTGTAAGGGAAAAGAAACTGTATCCAAGCAACCATGACTCAATGTAAACATAGTAGATAAATATCGCTATAGGTCCAAATATCCCTATAACTCCAAAGTACTTTATAAACCTGTTTTTCTGCCAGAGTGAATGGAATATACCGGGTGCAGTACCATGTCCGAACCCGCCACCAAATCTCCCTATGGTCCACTCAATCCACATAAGAGGGATGCCGAGAAGAAATAAGGCAATGAAATAGGGTATCATAAATGCGCCACCACCATTCCTTGCTGCCTGGACAGGGAACCTTAAAAAATTGCCAAGTCCTACAGCACTTCCAGCAACTGCAAGAATTACCCCTAATTTACTTCCCCATCTTTCCCTCTGCATAGGTTTCCCCTATCACAAACTTTTGTTTATAAATTCCTTTTAAGCCATTCCACACATTTCTTATAACCATCAGCACCCTCTTTTCCTTCATATTCTACACACCAGACACCATTATAGCCACTATCTTTCAATATCTTTATCGCATCTAAAAGAGGTATCTCTCCTTCTCCTAAAACCGCTCCTTTATATGTCTCCCTCGTCCCTGTTCCGTCTTTCAGATGGGTATGTAAGGCATAAGGTGCGACTTTTTTATAAATTTCTGTAAGCTTATCCACCCTGTAGCCATACCATCTGTAGTTCATAGTATCAAGGTTTGTGCCTAAATGTTTTGAGTTTACAGTTCCCAGAACATCAAGAAGTAAAATGTAATTATTTGTTACAACTCCATGATTATCGAGTGCAAGGTATACCCCTTCTTTTTCTGCTATCTCTGTTACTGCTGAAGCACCTTTTATTACAAGATTTCTGTAATTTTTTTCATCAACCCCTTCTTTGGGCCAGCCACCATCTATCCGTAATTGATTGAATCCGAGGTCCTTAATCATTTTACACATTTCACCAACCATCCATACCTGCTTTTTAAATTCATCTTCTGTCTTCTGGATGAAATCACTGTCTGAAGATATCTGGGATATCTTTATTCCATATTTTGTAAGAAGGTTGGAGATATCTTTTATCCTGTTTTCACTTTTTGTAATATCTTCCCAGACATCTTTTCTCATAAGTTCTACATATCCCACACTGTTCTCACTGCACCACTTAAAGAGTTCTTCAAGCGAAAAACCAGAAATGTTGTAGTTAATCACACCTATCTTTTTATCCATGCTTTATCTCCTTTATGTAAACAGTTTAGCAATAAAACTTTTCTTTACACTGATTGCTTTATGGGGACAGACCTCAAAACAGCACAGACAATTTATACACTTTTTTCTGTTAAATTTCAAGTTTTCTGAAATTGCCTTTACAGGACACACCTCTCTGCAGGCATAACACTTTTTACACACAGCATGGTCTATAACAGGTAATGCTTTGAAATACCTTGCAAGGAACAATAGAAATGGTTTTATGGCTTTGCTTGATAACAGACGGTTTCTCCGTATTCCAGAAATCTGAAAATACTTTACAGGGATTAAATCATCCCCTGTAATATCCAATTCAGGCAGTCCATATAGGGCGTCATATATTTTAAGATAAGGAACATCGGCAGGTTTTATTCCGAGAAGATAACAGCATACCATATCCGCTGCTACTGCATCACTGCTACCTATGAGATAGCCGGTATGTTTAAGTTTTCCTGCGGAAGGTCCATCCCCTTCCATAGATATAACCGCATCCACAAGGTTAAAAAAGACGTAAGTTTTCACTGCTCGGTAGTAAGCAACAAGAAATTGAGAAAATTCAAAAGGGGTTATAAACTTACTGTGCAGTACACTCTTGTGAAATCCTGGGATAAGGCCATACAGGTTTTTTAATGCGGATGTCATAACCGTTAGTCCGTGTGTCTTAAGTTTCGCTATATTAAAAACTTTAAAATCCTTTATATATTCTGTAACAGGAACTGCTGTTTTTCTGTCATCTATGGATACATCAACGATGAAGGATTTGTTGAATTTTACAAGGGGAACCCCTGTGCTTTCAGAAACATTTTTATATCCACATTTTTCCCAGTATAATTCCACTGGTTTGTTTATATTTGCAGGACTGTCTCCTATGATTTTTTGCGGGCTGATGCATAACCTTATTGCCTGTTCCACTACAACGGGGTGTGTGGTGACGCATTCTTCCGGTGTTCTTGCGGATAACATATTTGGCTTGAACAGAACCTTTTCAGGAAATGCAGATTTGATACCCGATAGAGAAAAAATTTTCTCTATTGCTTCCTCAACCGCACCTTTTTCGTAAGAACCGCACCTTGCTATCACAACCTTTACTTTCATAAGGCATTTACAATATCCATAAGTTTTTTCCCGTAGGTGATATATGTTTGATATGTAACTTCAGGGTCTCCAACCTTTCCTTCATGAACTACACTTGCAAGGTGTGGTTCTATGGAGACAAAACCATCGTATCCGGATTTCTTTAAGTCCTTCAGTATATCTTTTACTCTGGCTTCACCTTCACCTGGATAGGTGGCTTTTTCTTTGTCATCTTCAAGCATTCTATAGTCCTTTATATGGACATATTCAGTGTATGGTTTTACCTTAATATAAAATTCCCAGGGGTCAACACCTTTATTATAGTAAAGAACATTTCCTGTATCATATAAAATTTTGAAATTGGGGGAGTTTACCTCCTGATAAAGTTTCAGTATATTTTCAATACTTACTCCACCCCATCCGCTACAGTTTTCATGGGCAAGTATAATACCACCATCCTCTGCTATCTTTGCAAGTTCCTTCATTCTTCTTATTGCCTCTTTCCCCCATTCTTTCTCAGATAGCGGGTTTTCCTTGTTGTTAGGCCAGGACATTACCCTTATGTATTTCGTGTTAAATCTGTGCATTCTCGGAATAGCCATTTTAAGTTCGTCAACATCCTTCTGGAAGTTGCCTGATATCTCTGTTGCCCAGTTACCTATACAACTTGCAAAACAGGATACCTTTAATCCCGATGCTGTTACCTTTTCAAATACCTCATCAAACTTCTTATCAGGCATAAGTGTAATTGCCTCTCCATCCACATTCCTGAGTTCTAAATATTGCCAGCCCAGTTCTTTATGCGCCTTAATCTGTATCTCTATTGCCTGTCCTGCCTCGTCGCTTATCCCTGAAAATTTCATCATATCTCTCCTCCTGTTTTCCTTAAAGTTTATAACAAAAACGTTCTTGATACAAATCTCTATTTTTTGAAAATGAATATCTATTAAGAGTATAATATATCTGTGAAAAAAGACGAGTATTTTCACAGGTTTAAGGTTCTTGAAAGAATCAGTGTTTTCATATCCTCCATACACAATCTCCACCAATTACTTGACCTCATAATGGAAGAAAGCAAAAATATCCTGAAGGCAGAGGCAAGTTCACTTCTTCTTTATGACAGAGAAAAGAAAGAACTCTTCTTTGAGGTTGCCAGAGGAGAAAAAGGCGGTGGTGTAAAAACAATAAAGCTGAAACTGGGAGAAGGGATAGCAGGTGTATGCGCAAAGGAGAAAAAGATAATAAATGTTAAGGATGTGTCAAAGGACAGCCGTTTTTTCTCTTATGCAGATAAAAAGAGCCACTTCAGGACAAAAAGTATCCTTGCAGTTCCGCTTACAGGTAAGAGGGGTAAACTGCTTGGCGTCCTTGAAGTATTAAACAGGAAGGATGGTAAACCATTTGACAGAAAGGATGAGGAGTTGATGAAGATTATAGCAGCACAGGCATCACTCACAATAGAAAATGCCCGGTTATATCTGGAGAATATAAGAAATGCGCGTATGGCAGGTGTTGGAGAAACGATGCTTTCCCTTTCCCATGATATAAAAAATATCCTTAATGGACTGACTGGCGGTGTATCTCTTATTGATGAGACAATGGGTACTTCTCCGGAAGAGTATGTAAGAGAGGGCTGGAATATAGTTAAACAGAATGTCAGCAGAATCTCGGAACTTATACTTGATATGCTAAACTATTCCTCAAAGAAAAAACCACTTTTACAGGATGTCTCCCTGAACAATTTTATAAAAGATGTAATAAGTGTTTATGATGAAAAGGTTAAAGAGAAAAATATAAAGGTTGAGTATGAACTGGATGGCAGAATTACAGATGTGAAGATTGATACAGCAGGGATGCAGAGGGCTATCCTTAACCTTTTCACCAATGCCTGTGAGGCAGTTTCTGAAGGCACAGGGGTGATAAAAATTTCTACAGAGATGGCTGATACAGGAACAGAGTATCTTATAAAAATATCCGATAACGGAGTGGGAATACCACCAGAAAACCTTAAGAAGATATTTGATGTCTTCTTCACAACAAAAGGGCACAAAGGGACAGGACTTGGACTTCCTGTGGTTAAAAAAATAGTTACAGAGCATAAAGGAGATATTGATATTATCTCTGAAATTGAGAAAGGCACAACCTTTATTTTGAAACTTCCAGTCAATCCGGAAAATGTTAAGAAGAAATAAAAATCTGCTTTTAGTGGTCTTTGTTGTAAATCTTTTATTGTTTTTTCTTTTCAAAATAGATTTTTTCAGACGTCTGGAGAATACCACCTACGACTGGCGTATGAAATTCCTGCAGGATAAACAGCCCACAGGCGATATAGTGATTGTCTTCATAGGTGATGATACACTTTCCCTTCTCGGTGAATGGCCAATTTCAAGACAGTGGTATGCAGGGATAACCCAGATACTTAAAGATATGGGAGCAAAAGCAGTTGTCTTTGATATACTCTTTATTGAGCGTAAGGAAGGGGATAAAGAATTTGCAAAGGCAATAAAAGAGGCAGGCAATGTTATCCTTCCCTTTTTCTTTGACCACCCCGAAGTAAAAAAAGGCATTCTGGAAGCGGAAAAGATGGTAGAGCCGGTTGAAGAACTTAAAAGTGGGGCACTATCAACAGGATTTATAAACATTCTACCTGATAGTGATGGTGTTATAAGAAGGTATCCGCTTTTTATAGATTATAATGGAAAGACCTACAGTTCTCTTGATGTATCTGTAATAGAAAATATCTTATGTGGTTCTATCATAAGTATGGGAAAGGACTCTGTTGAATTTGAGATAGGCGGGGATAAAAGAAAGATTCCTGTAAATGAAGACAGGACTGTCTATCTCAATATCTATAATGACCTTAAAAAATTCCCAAACTATTCATTTGTTCAGGTTTTTCAGTCGTATATGAAGATGGCTAAAGGAGAGCAATCTGTTGTGCCAGTAGATGCATTCAAAGATAAAATAGTACTTATTGGTATCACAGCCACAGGGGTTCCTGATACAGGAAATGTTGCGGGAATTGCAGGTTATCCACTTGCAGGTGTGCATGCGAGTTTCCTGGAAAATTTTCTTAAAGGCGAGTTTATAGAAAAGGCAGGAGACATCCACAACTTTTTAATTCCCCTTTGTTTCTCTTTCTTCTCAGGTGCAATTGCTGTTGCTTTTTCTCCTGTTATCAGTGTCATCTCTGTTGTCCTTGTTGTCTGCCTATTCACTGCACTTGCGTTTTCTCTATTTACATTCAAACTTTTATGGATAGATATTCTTTATCCTGTCAGTAGCATAATACTTGTTTATGGTTTGATAGTGCTTGTTGAGTTCATCTATGAAGAAAAGGAGAAGGCAAGGATAAGAAATATGTTTGGCAGGTATATATCTACACAGGTAATGGAAAAAATTCTTGCTCTTAAGGATGAGATTATGCTTGCAGGAGAGAAAAAGACAATAACGGTTCTTTTTGCAGATATCAGGGGATTTACTTCCTATACTGATAGACATTCACCCGAAGAGACATTTTCTTTCCTTAACAGAGTGTTGAGTATTATGGCAGAGGCGATATTTAAATTTGGGGGCACTCTTGATAAATTCATAGGGGATGAGGTGATGGGTATATATGGTGCTCCTGTTGATGACCCGAATCATGCACTTAATGCGGCACTTTCGGCAATAGAGATGGTAAAAAAGGTGGAAGAGTTCAGTAAAGATGTTAAGATAGGTATTGGTATAAATACAGGTGATGCGATAATAGGAAATATAGGAACTGCACAGAGGATGGAATACACAGCCATAGGGGATGTGGTGAATGTCGCTGCAAGGATTGAAGAACTAACTTCTGGTGGGGAGATATTTACAGGAGAAGAGACATATAATCTTATAAAAAAAGAGATTCTCTGTGAACCAGCAGGGGTATTTACTATCAGGGGAAAACAGGATAAACTTACACTGTACAGGGTGATAGGGAAGGAAAGTGGAGGAGATGAAGATGAAAAAGAAAATTAGTTTGATTTTTTTGATAGGTATTATATCAGGTATTATCTGTTTTGCTGGCGATAATCCCATAATACTTGCTGACAGGGCTGGCTCTGTATATTACTGGAATGCAGGAGCAGGTAGATGGGATGACCTTCCTGTAAAGAGCCGTCTTGCTGAAGGGATATTTGTAAAGGTTGATGCGGGTAGTAAGGCGGTTATATCTTTCGGAAAAAAGGCGGTTATAACGCTTTCAGAAAATACAGCCATCAGAATAGAACGCTCACTGTTTGATGAAAAGGATGAAATAAAAGAGATAAAGGTGCAGTTGCCAAAGGGTAAAATCTGGTCTGTGGTTGAAAAACTACCATCAGAAGAGAGGAAGTTTAACATAGAAACACCGAATACCATTGCAGGGGTAAGGGGAACCATATTTTCCACAAACTATAGCCAGGATGATAATTCTACGACAGTAGGGGTGATTGCAGGGGAGGTGGGCGTTGCTTCAAAGACAGCCGGTTATGTAGTCCTTAAAGAGAATATGTCAACAGTTGTAATAGCAAATAAGCCGCCTGTATCTCCACAGGTACTTGAAGAGAAAGAAAGGCAGGAATGGGAGAACTGGAAAAACAGTATTCCTTTCTCAGAGATAGGCATAGTAGGTGGTATCGCTGAGATAAATGCAATGCAGATTCAGGAAGCAGCACGGATTGTCAGGGAATTAGGGATGGCAAAAAAAGGTAGTGAAAAGGTAATGAAGGACTTTGAGGCGATAGAAAATGCCATAAAACTCTTCTATGCAGATACAAAAACAGTTCCATCCAAACTTGATGACCTGATGAAAAATCCCGGAGTGAATGGCTGGAATGGTCCTTATTTAGGTGCTGGCACAAACTTTATGGACCCATATGGCAGGCCTTACCAGTATAAGAAGAAGGTAACTCCAGGCGGTAAGGAATACCTTGAACTCTCCACATTCGGACTTATAGGGGCAGCAGGTGAGACCTACGGAGAAGAAAAGAAAATTATTTTTATTGATAAGTTGAAAGAGTCCCTGTAAAGGGTTTTCTTCTCACTTGCCTGTAAGTAGGAACGGAGGTTGACAGACCTTTTCATAGATAAATTTTTAGATTTGCCTGAAAAACTTGACAAAATTTTTATGTGTGATAGAATGTATATAAGTTTGTATATAAACTTTTTCAGGAAAAGGAGGACAACAGGGCATGGGAAGAAAAGAAATATTGAAGATTCTTCTCTCTATTTTACCTTTCTCTTTATATCTAAACTGCAGCGAGATAAAACTTCCTCCAGAGATGCCTGTGGACAATCTTATCTTTTATGTGCGTTATGATGACCAGACAGTACAGGCATATGTAGCCGGTGGTAAAAGGGATAGTTTAAATTTTACCAGAACACTCCAGTATGAACAGGTTCCCGGCGTTATCGGTTCAGGATTCCGTACATTTCCTAACGAGACCTGCCTCTATGATATGAAAGGGAACTTTCATCCTGAACAGGGAACATTAAGTTTATGGATTCGCCCTGATAACTGGAAGATTCGTGAGGCAGCATCCGTATTTTTTTCTGCAGAAATTCCAGGTATTTATAAAATGTTATTGTATACATCTCTTGAGAAACCCTACCTGAATCTTGATGTCTCTCTACCGGATAAAAATGTGAATCGTCGTATAACAGGAAAGGTAAATATGGATACTGCCAGGTGGACCCGGGTTGATATAATATGGGATAGAAGCAGGATAAAGATGTATATTGATGGACTTTTGGCAGGAGAAGATGTCCTGCCTGAAGGGACTATTTTACCTGAAGCGACAGATAATGGAAAGATAAGTATCAATCCTAACGGATATTTTGGAAAAGATGGCCATTATACTAAACTTACAACCGTTGATGAGGTTATGATATACAATGTGGTACTTCCCGAACAGGTATTTCAGAAATCTTACAGTGCTATAATGGAGATGCGCGCTGAAAAATATAGAAATCCTATTGTCACAATACCAAAAACCAGAATATCCCCTGTTGTAGATGGTATTCTCGAACCTGAAGAGTGGAAAGATGCGTCAGTTGTTCAGGCAAGGCATATGGGTGGACGTGCCAGATTTTCTGAAAAAGAAGCCAGAATATATTTGAAGTACGATGATAAAAATTTCTACTTGGGATTTTATGCACCTGATGACCTACAGCCAAAAGCCAGTATAAAAGGCAGAGATGGAAATGTGTGGGAAGATGGTGCGTTTGAATTTATATGTCAGCCGCCTTCTGCCGATAAAAAAATTATATTTCAGTTTGTAATTAACAGTATTAACACTGTTTTTGATATGCTCAACGGGGATAGGACGTGGGATGGCGTTAGAAATACAGCAGCGAAAAGCGGTTTACCCGGTGGGGGCTGGAGTGCTGAAGTATCTTTACCATTCAGTGCTATAGGGGTTCCCGTGCCCAATCCCGGTGATATGTGGCAGGGGAACTTTATGTATGACTGGGACCAGATAAAAGGAGGATATGCCACATGGTCTGTTTTTATACCTGAAGGTGGAGAAGGGTATTTTGCGAACCGACGGACATTTGGCACGTTTGTGTTCGGAGATGATACCGCAGGTGTACATCTGGACAGGATAGGGAACCTTGTCTCAGGGGCAGTGGATATATCAGTATCTCCTGCTACGAGTGGTGTTAAAAAGAAGGTGGAGATTAAAATTACATCTGATATTACAGAACCACTCAGTGTTTCATTAGATTCTGAAGTTGCCCATCCTGCTGTTTATACCAAACAGATTCCCGCAGGTGCAAGTGGTATTCTGTCAATTACTGTTAAAAATGGGCAGGACAATACAGAATTTTTATATGACCAGCATTTTAAGGTTCAACCTTCCCTTTCAATGAATTACAGTATCTTTCCGAGCAAGCGCAGAATAGACATCAAAGTGGATATGACGAATGCACCCGATGATATAAAAGGGCAGATAAACAAAGGGAATTATAGTGGTGTAGTATCTCTTGAAAGGGAAGGAGATAAGGCAGTTATTTTTGAACAATGGATATTGAAGAGCGAAGAAGATAAAAAATCCATCTGCTGGGAAGGACGTCTTGAAGAAGGGAATTATATACTAAAGGTTTCTTTCCCCGGGCAGGCAGGTACAAAATATGAGCAGGAGAGAAAATTTACCGTGCCTTCTTATGAGCCATTTGAAGCAGCAGCCGGGTCAGGACATATAGTTCCAGACCCGTGGACACCTGTTAAGGTAAAGGGGAACACGGTATATGTAATTGGAAGGGAATATATCCTTAATGAGAGTCCATTC
>Ga0209409_1003187_pt1 | contig 11018 bp, 11 predicted proteins | sample AD_JPNMR1_MetaG_FD_184424 | JGI IMG/M metagenome (GOLD analysis project Ga0209409, IMG submission 184424) | Active sludge microbial communities of municipal wastewater-treating anaerobic digesters from Japan - AD_JPNMR1_MetaG (SPAdes) (version 2) | ecosystem: Engineered > Bioreactor > Anaerobic...
TTGACCTCCATCTCGTCCAGCTTATCCAGGATTGCTGAAGTGTTTTCCGTCGGACCGTCGTCGAAGGTCAGTGCGATTTTTTTGTCTCCGTTTGGTATTGAGGTAATAATCTCGCCAAAAAATTGAATGTTCCTGGATTTTGAAACATAATATAAAGTTATTGTACAAATAATGAGCAACAGAACGATGACTAAAAAGAGAAGTATGCGTTTTCTTGTTTTTTTCATTAACAATAGTCCCCCAAACACAGATAATCATTGGGTTCAAAAGCTAATCATCTTATTAGAATTTTTCGTAAATAACAGACTGGGCATCTACTCCCATTCTTCGTACATTGGGGTACTTTTTAAAAATAACAACATCGTTTCTAAACTTACGCCCCAAAACTGCCGGAGGATTATCAATTAAATCTGAAAGACGGAACTTTCCTATATTGATTAGATTGATTTGTGCCTTTGCGTAAAGTGTGTCATGATCAGTCACTATTTCCACCACCCTTCCATTTAGAATTCTTCATTGTCTTGTCTGTTTCTCAACTTTTCCAATTTATCTATAATTAATAATAAATTATTAACATCATCAATATCAATAATGAGCGAAATAGCTTTCACTTTCAAAGAATCAACATTGTTTAATTCACTAGAAAACTCCTTTTTACATTCCACACCTTTTAAGTGTTCTATATAGGCTTTTAGGACAAGCTTCAACTTGAAAGGAGTCATTACCCGATTAATTTTATAGACATCGCGAATTAAATCATTTACTTGTTCGTCCATTTCGAGATTATTAATTCTTACCTTAAATGATGAAGGAAGCTCACCATCATAATTTGTTTTTATCCTCTTTGAGAGGTTTTGAAAATCAATTTTTTTAAAATTCTCAATAAAATATCGTTCAGCTCTCTCGAAAATTTCAGCTCTAGCTAAACCATCCGCATCAAGACGTTCTGCTTCTTGGAAGAGACCAAAAATTTCACTTGAAGGTTTTGCAGATAAATAAAGTATTTTTTCTTCTTTATCCATTAATTTGCTCCTCTCTTTTATGGAATTATTTTTATATCATCAGGATTAATATTTCCAATATTATAATATTGCAACCTCCCTTAATATACTCTCGTTTTCTTCACTTATCTTCGTTTTTCGCAGAATTTCACTTCGATTTGCTTAAGCTTTCCCCCTAGATGTTGCATAAATCTGGTAGCTCTGTGGTTTCAGGCAGAGAAAATAAACCGCATGTGTTTTTCTATCTCGGCCGTCGGGATTCCACATCAACTCCAGGTAGCAAACCTCCCATGTCTTCCGGCATCAATTGTGCCTAATTCCTTCGTCCTGCTTATCCTAAAGGTGGAACGTCAATCATGCTCCTAAACTGGGTCTTTGCCCTAAAGGTAAAATTCAACTTGACTGCCCCGGCTCTACATTTCAAGGTGCAAATACTGCTAAAACTTAATTCTATAGCTTGAATGCATCTTTCTCTGTTGCGGTCTTCAGAGTGATTGCGTGTGGCTACATGTGGCTAATTACTAACTGCTAATCTCCGGCTATTATGCAGCCTTCATCGACCTTTTCATATCATTTAGCATCCTATCCGCATCGTAGTCATTGCCTTTTGTCAGTATCGCAAAAATAACTCGAATAAGCTTGCCGCAAAGGGCTACTATGGATTCCATTTTGTTAAGAGGGTTCTGTTCCCTGCTAAGATTTCTTTGATGCAATTGACGAAACTCTGAGTTTGTTGCCAACATCGTTATCATAGCTCTGAAAAGCCCTTCTCTTAAGCGCCTTCGCCCTCGTTTACTTATTCTCGTTTTACCTTTGTGCTTGCCTGAACTATTCTCACGCAAGCTCAGTCCAGCCATCTTCTGTATCTGCCTGGGATCGTTAAATCGGCTGATATCTCCGATTTCGCTGACAATGACCGCCGCTGCTACCATTCCCATTCCTTTGATATCTACAAGTTTCGATGCGCTTGGAACCTTTATGAGCAGTTCCTGCATCAGTTGCTCTATGTCTTGTTTTTGCCGCATCACCATTTCATACTGTGTCAACAGGTTCTGCAAAGCTGCTTCCGCTGCCTCATTTCCAGCCGTTCTTCCTATTGATCTAATAGCTAAGTTAACAAGCTTTTCAGCCTTCTTAAGGCTCGGCTTCTTCATTTTCTTTCGCCATGTACTTACTATGCTTGAAGCACCTGTAGCAGCTACTTTCGCAGGAGTTGGGAAGTGCCTAAGTGTAAGCCATGCTGCCTCGCCACGCCAATTCTTGAATACTTGATTAAACTCAGGAAATCTTATGTCCAACCATCGTATGACCTGATTGCTCAGGCTTATCATCTGTTCAACCAGACGTTCCCTTTCGCTGACCGCTTCACGAAGTTCCTGGTATACATCCTCCGGTATGTAGACATCCCTGAATCTACCGTCTTTGACCAACATCGCTATAGTCTTAGGATCCTTTTTGTCATTCTTAGTCTGACTGTTATCATCAAGCTCTCTCGTACACTTCACATGAAACGGATTAACTATTGCTAATCTATGGCCTTTTCTCTGCAAGTGATCACCAAGCGTAAACCAGTAGTGCCCTGTAGGCTCAAAACCTACTATTGCCTCGGTTTTTCCTTTCTCCTTCATTATTTCCTGCATCCAGTCCTCAAGGGCTTTATAACCCTGATTTGTGTTGCTGAATCTAAGGAGCTTTGACAGCTCGATTCCCCTGCAATCAAAGGCTCTCGCATAGTGTGTGTCCTTTCCAATGTCAATTCCTACTACCAATGTCTCAAATTTGATTTGCAAAATCTTTTCATTTTGTGTACGCTTCATATATGACGCCTCCAATATTTTAGTTTTGTGCCTTTCTTGTCTGAATCAGCACATCTCTATCTTATTGCGAGGTGTCTTGTTTTTCAAAGTTCATTTATTTTCTTTACAGGAATGCTCCTTTGCTAAGAATGCAATAGTGTCTTTGATGTCGTCTCGCATGCGGGGTACCTCCGAAATAAGATAACATCATTATAAAAGAAAAAAACACCATCAAAAATGTATAAATTCCTACATTTCCATGTCGGAATTTCATTACATTCTGATGGTATCATTTACATCGAGTTGATAGAATTGATGTTTGTTGGATATTTTTTATAGTTTCTGATCGTGGGAACATGTCAATGGGTTTTTTGGTGATTTTTAAAGAAAAATTGTCGTTCAAGAAAACACATCAAATGTTAAGCACACCTATCAGTTCTGCTGACACTTTCTAAGCATGTTGCTCTATATTTATTATTGCTGCAATAAGATTCCAACATGCCGCAGACTTCTGCGACAAATTTCCGCTATCATTAAGATAAACCAACAAATATCACTTGTTTGATTGTCTATTCCTAAGTCTTTCATAAGCACTATTCAATGCTTCAACCAATAAAAAAACGTTTGTTATAGGATCACCTTGAAGTTCACCCATTTTTGCCTTCTGTTCCCAGAGCTGTCTAGCTGCTCGTATGGCATCACCTTGTCGTTCTTCTAAGAGAGCATACATTCCCCTTGTTCCATGTGTATAGTCGATACCCAAATATTCACTTATTTTCTTGTCATATTCAGTTTTATTGATGGCTCCAGTTACCATTTGAAAATGAAGCAAATACCAAAGTTCAAAACACTGAACCGAATAAATCGCATTAAACTTCTTTGACTTTGCTGCTTGTATTGCACGATTTAGACCATCAGCATCCCCATCACAGTCAAAAACACACCAAACATCGCAAGGAGAGATTGTCCCATATTTTTTATTCAACTCAATCCATACCTTGTGAGCCTTTGCTACTAAGCACTCATGTTGCCCAGCTCCCGGCTCAATATATACAGAGGCGTGGCTATAACCCGTGCCTAATTTGCTGTAATACGGAAATCCCTTAAAATAATCAATCTCAGTAACTTTTCCTTCGCATACTATAATAAAAAATGGGCTAGGGCGAATATATTTTTTCTTTCTTTTATAGCTTTTTGAATCGCGTTTTTTCCCCACAGTACAGCCCCCTGTCCATTTATATGCTTATGTTAAAGTCTCCAAGATATGGGATGGCACCAAAGCGGCCAGCTAAATAATTATTCAAATAGTTGAAATTACTTCTAATATCCAAATCAATGTCATATAAACTATACATATTGCTTTCACCATATTCATTCTTCTCAATAAAATATATTTGGTCTCTCCTTAATAGTTTAGGATTCATTAAAAGTGTATTATGAGTAGTGAAAATTAATTGTGCATTATGCGGGTTAGTTTTAGAATTGTTAAAAAGACGAATTATCCTTTCACATAATAAAGGATGTAAGGAACTTTCAATTTCATCAACAAGAAGGAATCCTCCCACCTTTAGCACAAAAAAGATAGGGTAAAGCAAAGCGTACAATTTAGCAGTTCCTCTCGATTCCGCATCCAATGGAAATTTCTCTTCATCAACAATATTATATTGTTCATCATATTTTGAATGATGCATGTATGTTTCCAACTCATTAGATTTGATACTTTCACCCTTTTGCTGCATAAACTCAACAAATTGGCGAAAGAGATCATCTTCATCAGTCTTCTTTTTAAGTATAGAAATATTTGTGATACAAATATCTGCATCTTTTAAGAAAGATAAAACTTCTTTTTTGGTAAGTATCCCATTTTCAGAATCCTTTAAAATCTCCTCTTCTATCATACTTTTAAAAAACAATTCCGGTAAATTGCTTGGACGAATATAAAATTTTAAATAATTAATAATATCCTTTGCCCAAGCAAATTCTTTAATTGAATCTTGGGCTAAAGTAAATAAGAATGGCCTTAATGCATCAGGTTTTATATAGTCCAAAGCCTTTCTATCTTCAAAATATGTTCCTGTACGGACGATTTCATTCCTTTTTCTTTCAAAATAGCATGCCTCTTGCCTCTTTGGTACAAAGTACAACCATTCTGAATAAATCCCTTTACTATCTATCTCAATACCATAGCGATAGCGTTTACCATTTAAGAAAAACGATATTTCATAAGATAGAGGCTTATTCTGACTTTCTGTATCAAGTTTGAAATATGGTAAATTTGATAGCACTTTATTAATATCAAAATATGTTGAAAAAAGATTGTTAAAAAAACTAAATGATTCAATAAAATTTGATTTCCCACTAGCATTGGAACCAAAAATTGCAGCGCTTCTTAAGAGAGTCATATTTTCATATTTAAACAAATTAGTATCTGAAAGCTCTCTGTTTTTATCAGCTACCATTGAAAGAATAATCTCATTTTTAAAGGACTTAAAGTTTTTGACCTTATATTCAATTATCATAAATTTCATCTCCTTGTTAATAGAATAGTAACATTTTTTTGTGTCATTTGCAATATTTTTGCGATATTTTTTCATAAATTTCACCACCAATTTAAAAATTCATATACCATATTATTCACATCTTATAGGAAAATATACCAAACAGCACTTAATTCATTTATTCAAAACTTCTTCATCGATGGTAGGGGAATTTTGGCAGTGTTTTTTCCCGTACTCCAGCCTGTTTAAGCACCGCCAGACAATCCTTTTCTCGCTGTATGCTGTCCAGGAAACCCGCCTGTAAGGCTTGCCGCACTCCCCGCATATCAATAATTCGGTGAGAGCATATATTGAGCTGTATTTCCCACTGTCGGTTTTGGCTCTTTTTTCTGCAGTCTTTTTAATGTTAGCCCGGCGTGCTTTTTCTTCCTGTATCCGGTGAAACAAGTCTTTGGAAATGATGGCCGGATGGCTATCCTCCACATAATACTGCGGGACAATTCCATTGTTTTTAACTCTTTTCTTTGTGAGGTAGTCTACGGTGTAGCTTTTTTGCAGCAGGGCGTCTCCCATGTACTTCTCATTGGAGAGCATGTTATTGATGGTAGTTGTAGACCATTGGTTTTTTCCGGTAACGGTTTTAATGCCGTTTTCCTCTAAGTACTTTTTGATTTGGGTGATGCTTTGACCTTCTAAATACAGCCTGAAAATCAGCCTTACTATTTCTGCTTCCTCCGGCACTATCACTAGTTCACCGGCCTCATTTTTCGTATATCCCAAAAACTTGTTGTGATTGACCATAACCTGTCCTTTCTCAAACCGGCGGACGACACCCCACCTTGTGTTGGTGCTTAAGGAACGGCTTTCTTCCTGGGCCAGGCTTCCGAGGATGGTGATGAGAAATTCTCCGGTGCTGTCCAGGGGTTGACGTTTTCTTTCTCGAAGAACACGCCGATGTTTTTTTCTTTTAGTTTCCTTATGTATTGAATGCAATCAAGGGTGTTTCGTGCAAAACGGCTGATGGATTTTGTCAGCACCAGGTCGATCTTGCCTGCCATGCAGTCGTCAATCAATTTATTGAAGCCTGTCCTATTTTTTGTACTGGTGCCGGATATCCCTTCGTCGGCATAGATGCCCGCAAACTTCCAGCCTGGGTTTTTCATAATCTCCATCGTATAATAATCCACCTGCGCCTGGTAGCTGGACTGCTGTTCCTCCAGCTCCGTGCTGACCCGGCAGTAGGCAGCCACTCTCAGCTTTTTTATCTTTGCTTTTTCCTTGAAATCATATATCGGATTTGCAGGGATTACCGATACTGTTCTTTGTCCCATCGCCATGGGCTTTTCCTCCTTTTCTCCGTAGTGTATATGAAGTGCCCAACACCACTCCGTTGATCAGTTCAAACCGGAGCTGCCCGGCGCTTTCTACCGTAATGCTTTTGATGGTTGCTTTGAATAAAGCCTCGTCAAATGCTTTAATGGGCTTGCAGTTCTCAAGCGCCGCTTTCAATTTCCTGGTTTTGTATTCAAAGTCATCCGCCTGGGAGATTCGAAATTGTTCGGCAGCCCTTTTGAACAGCAGCTGTGCCATCTCCGACGGTTTCAGGCCGTTTTGATCGAATCCGTTGGATTTTTGCAATTTTATCTTTCTTAATTCAACACTCTCAGTCACAGCATTAACTGCTGGACGCTTTTCTATCATTTCAGGGTTCTCCATCACCCGGTTGATAATCTGTATAAAGGCAGCTTCAAGCTGCTTGTCATCAACCACGCCGCTTTTGCAGCAGACCCTGTTGTCAACGATATACCGTTTGCATTTCCAGTTGCATTTCTTGTTCCTGTCATGATGTTCGGTGTACCTTTTGAAAACACTTCCGCATTGCCCGCATATCAATCTGCCGCTGAAGGGATAAGTGCTGGCGACACCGTTGGCAAAGTAATTCACATTTCTGCCAAGCCGGGCGTTCTTTTCTTCCCTGATCTTATTTGCGGCATTGAATACCTCCTCCGGGATAATGGCAGGATAGAAGTCGCTTCCGGTGTATTTGCAGTTGCTCAAGATTTTTCCGATGGAGCCGTGATTCCAGGAAGGCTTTCCGTTGGCATTGGGAACCTTCATCTCCGTCAGGTCCTTTGCCATCTGTTTCAAGGATATTCCCGATATAAAATCATTGAACATTTTCCTGACCAGCTCTGCTTTTTCCGGTTCGATGGTTACGGCTCCGTCTATGATTTTATAGCCGAAGGGCATATGTCTTTGAGCCATTTAGTCCACTTCCTCTCCGATAATTTCCGGAAGCTCCAGTCCGTTGATCAGGCGGAAGGCGATTTCAAGCTTGGATTTTACGATGATCCTTTCTACCATCAGCGAAAATATATTTTCATCAAAGCTCTCCATCAGGTCATCCTGCTTTTTAAGGAAAGCGATCAATTCCTCTGTCCTGGCGGCCTCGTCATTAAATCCGTTATATTCGGACAGCCTGTTCCGCTGCTTTTTGGCTTCGCAGAGCTGCTTGGTAATCAGATTGCTTTGCTCTATAAAAAGAACAGAGTCAAGATATCCTTTCGACCTCAGTCTACTTAATACATGACTCTGTTCCGTAAGTTCCGTTATTCTTTTATTGATTTCCCTGACCTGGGATTCATGTTCCCTGCTGCAGTGAAGCTTTTTCAAATCCTCGGCCAGGGGGGTTAATATTTTGTCATGATTGCTTTTCAGCTTATTATAGAGATTGATGAATGCAGCTTTGATGTTATTGTCCTTGACAGCTGTCATGCTGCATTTCGCCCGATTCATGATATGCTTGGTGCAGCACCACTGCACGGTTTCATAAGGTTTGCCTTTGAATATGATTTGCCTTTTAAAATCACTCCCGCATTCACCGCATTGGATTTTGCTGCTGAAGGGGTACCGTTGGTTGTATTTCCGGGTGTCTGTATCCACCATGGCTTTTTCAATTTTTCGCTGCTCCATAATCTCCCTGACTCGTTCAGCCTGCTCTTTTGAAATAATGGGTTCATGGTCGTTGGCGATGTAGTAGCACTGTTTTTGTCCCCGGTTCCGCTTTCGTTGAAAGGGCAATGTGTCGGTGGTAAAGGTCTTCTGAAGGAGCATGTCGCCATAGTATTTTTCATTGGTCAGGATTTCCTTCACCACATTTTCTCCCCAGGCTCCTGCCCCTTTTCTTGTTGGAACTCCTTCTTCCGTGAGCTCTTTTGCGATGACGTACGTTCCTTTCCCGTTCAGGTAGTCAGTATAAATCCTTTTTACAATAGCGGCTTCTTCTTCATTGATGATGATTCTTCCGTCCTTGTCTTTCTTATAGCCGTAGGGAAGGTAAGAAGGCTTCCATTCGCCTTTCATAAACCTTTTTTGTATCGCCCACCGGTTGTTCTTGGAGGTGGAAATGGATTCCTCCTGGGCAATGGAGCTTAAAACCGTCATCAGCAGCTCGCTTTCAGCGGACAGAGTGTTGATGTTCTCTTTTTCAAAATAAACGGCAATCCCGAGCGCTTTCAGCTTTCTCACTGTCTCTATGCAGTCGGCAGTGTTTCTTGCAAACCTGGATATGGACTTGGTAATGACCATGTCCACCTTTTTGGCTTCACAATCAGCAATGAGCCTTAGAAACTCATCCCGCTTGTCCTTGGCAGTGCCGCTGATGCCTTCGTCCGCATAAATTCCGGCAAAAGTCCAGGCATCGTTGCTTTCTATCAGCCGGGTGTAGTACTCCACCTGTGCTGAAAAGGATTGCAGCTGCCCGGTGTGGTCCGAGCTGACCCGGCAGTATGCGCACACCCGCAGTTTCAGAGCTTCAGCTTCTGCTTCCATGCGATGGATGGGCTTGATGACTCTTACTTTTGGCATACGCTTCCTCCTTTCACTTTTCAGTACATGATGCTTTATCAGCAACACACAGTACCACACAAATCCAGCCATATCAAGTGTTTTTACACATATACCTCCGCCAGGGATGGAGTGAATGAATTCCGATTTAATCTGTCAATTTCTTTCAATTCAGAAAGAGTAATAAGGCCTTTTTCAAGCATGCTATTCAGCAGCGAAAGCGCCATTTTGTACTTGATTTCATTGGTTATTTGAGTTTGCGACATGGTTTTATCCCCCTTTACATTTTGCTTTAATACCACAAGGATGCAGCGGATTTGAGTTCCGCTGCATAGTTTCTGATATCAAAGCGGTTACGCTTGTTCTCAATCTTCATCCTGTGCTTTATTTGCCGCTGCTTCCCAAGCACCGGGGCAACAGCTCAAACTGCCTGTGGTCAGCAGGCATCACAGGAATTCCACCTCCCCGAGAACCTCCGGGCTACACTCTGGGACTCAACCTCGACTATGCAGGAGTATCATTGTAGGCTGTTCAGGTCCTGGCGAAACAATCCACCACAGATTGTTTTATGGTCAAACATTTATCGCTCATAGCCTTTGATGCCATCGTTTTGACGAGCAAAAAATGCCCGCAGGCTGTCTTGGCGTGTTTACCAATGTCGCTTCCCGTTTCAGCGGCTGAACAGCTAACGTATTTGAGCTGTTGGATATGGACGGCTTTAAGGCTTACAAGCGAGCCTTTGCCGGCAATTTTTCAAAGAGCAATAAGGGATAAAAAATACCCCTTCACTTTTTAAGCCGAAAAAATGAAGGGGTGGACGAAACAAATTTTATTTTTCAATGATTTTTTTAAGTTTGCTGATAATGCTGTTTTTACGAGACTGCAAAGTTGTTCTTGGCAGCCTCATTAAATCTGCCAGCTCTCTTTCGCTTTTGCCATTAAAGAACAGTTCGTTAATTATTAACCGCTCATACTCCGTCAATTCTTCAAGCGCCAACATTAATTTCTCAAGCATGATTTTTTCAATAATAGCGTCTTCTACAAGAAGTTGCGGATCACACATTTTTTGCTCGATAGGATAGTCCAGCTCGACTAGCTGGTCATAAGAAAGATTGTTCTTTATGCTGATTTCCTCTATGTACCTTTCACGTCTTTTCATCTTGTAATAGGCGGTATATATTTCCTTGCTTACAGTAACAATTTCATTTTTTACTCTTATTTTGTATTCTTTCATCTTTCCTTCCCTCCGTTTTGCTTTGTTTGCAGGCCTTAGCAAAACAGAGGAAATCAAGGATACCGGATGTAGTACCAAAACAAACGCTTCACGGATGTCCCCTTTCTGGCAGCAAAAAAGGGCCGCACGGTTTTCCGTGCGGCCCTTTTTTTGCTGCTTATGTGCAATTTAGGACGGGTTTCAGGACATAAAAAAGCCCTCGATTCATGGCCGTATAAGCCTGAAATCAAGGGCTTTAAAGTATGCAGTTACCCATCATAATTATCGTAACACCCTGGCAGTTCATATTCAGTACTTGTTATGTAGGTATTTTGTCCTTTATCAGTTCGTATTTAGTTCACATTCCGTCTGCCATATATCCCTTAGAACAGGTATCACATATCCCCATATGGCAATGCCCATTAAATTTATAGCTTCCTTTTTTCTTTTATAAAAGGTTGTCCTCTCACATTTGAGAGATTCGATAATTTCCTTTTCCGAATACCTGTATTTTACAATATACTGCTTGTAAAGGATATTGAAATACAGGTCCCCATAATCAGGATAATTCTTTATTTTTAACAATGCCTTGTCCACAATTTCAATAAGCCACTTGCTTTTCAATAATGAGCACAGCTTTTCTTCAAGGTCTTTCCTATTGATA
>Ga0209409_1003188_pt1 | contig 11017 bp, 10 predicted proteins | sample AD_JPNMR1_MetaG_FD_184424 | JGI IMG/M metagenome (GOLD analysis project Ga0209409, IMG submission 184424) | Active sludge microbial communities of municipal wastewater-treating anaerobic digesters from Japan - AD_JPNMR1_MetaG (SPAdes) (version 2) | ecosystem: Engineered > Bioreactor > Anaerobic...
CAAGGCTCTACATCTCCATAACAATTTATATGGAAGTATCCTGCTTGTCTAGCACCACAAATACATCCACCTACATATGGACCATCATTCCAGAAATCACCAATAAAAATTGGTTTAGTATTACGGATTTCAATAGATCTACGTCTAAGTCTAAAACGTTGTTCTGGAGTTGCCATCAAGCTTACATCTGGTTTTCTGCCAATAGGTACATATTGGAAAAACCAACCGATAGCACAACCTTTCTCTATCATTAAATCAATGAATTCATCAGACATTAAGGTTTCAATATTATTTTTAGTAGGAGTAGCCGAAAAGCCGAAAGGTACACCAGCATTACGCAGATTGTCCATAGCTTCCATAATACGTTTAAATGTGCCTTCACCTCTACGAGCATCAGTTTCTTTTTCAAATCCTTCAATAGATATGGCAGGAGCAGCATTCCCTAACTTTCCTAATCTATTAGCAACATCTTTAGTTATTAAAGTGCCATTAGTATATATCTGAAAAAACATATCATGATGTTTCTCAAAAATATCTAATAAATGTGGCCACATAAAAGGCTCACCACCAGAAACCGTAACAAAGTAAATACCTAAATCTTTTGCTTCGTTAAAGATACGATCTACCAGTTCAAAAGATAAATCTTCTTGTTTAGAATAATTGCCAGCATAGCAACCCACACAAGTCAGATTACATCTAGCAGTAGGACTGATGACAAAAAACCATGGCAACCAAATATTTAGTTCTTTTCTAAGTTGTTCTTGACGTTGTCTGCCGATAACTGCTGCATTAATAAAGAAATTTTGAATAACACAGTCTAAACTTTGTTTAGAAATTCGGCTAAAAGTATTTTTTGCTAATTGAGCACCTGGCTGATGTTCTACAAAGATTCTACGAATTTTCTCAGCTTCCCATCTTACTTTTTCACTTTTAATAAAATACTTATTAGCAATATCAATCATTTTAATAATATTCTCATCAGATTGATGAGAAGCATACCTAAGCATTCGTGTAATTGCATACTTTTTGATAAAATCCATTTTCATAATATTATTTTTTTTAATACAAAAATAAAGAATTTTTTAATTAATAAAAAACTAATTAATTTTACAAAAAAAATTGACTATGATATTCTTACAAATAGTGCAAAATGCAGCAGATTCACTGCAACAATTATCGCAACAAGTAGCTCCTGTGCAAGGTTATGAGAAACTACCATATTGGGAATTAGCAAAATCAGGTGGTATAATAGTGATAATTTTAGCCGTTCTATTACTAATAGCAATATATATATTTTTTGAGCGTTATTTAGCTATTAGAAAAGCAGCTAAGGAGAATCCAACTTTCATGAGCAATCTAAAAAATTATATTTTAGAAGGGAAAAAGGATAGCGCTTTAGCATTATGTCAGAGTACTAATACGCCTCTATCTCGAATGATAGAAAAAGGACTTAGCCGTCTAGGAAGACCATTAAATGACATTAGTGAGTCTATAGAAAATGAGGGTAAATTAGAAATAGCAAAATTAGAAAAAGGAATTACTTTTTTAGCAACAATAGGTAGCATATCACCTAGTATAGGATTTTTAGGTACAGTATTAGGCATGGTTAGAGCATTTTTTAATATGGCAAATGCAGGGAATAATATAGATATCTCATTATTAAGTCAAGGGATATATCAAGCTCTTATAACAACAGTAGCTGGTTTATTAGTCGGCATAATAGTAACTTTTTTATATAATATTATAGTAGATAGAATCGAAAGATTAGTATATATGCTCGAGGCTAGAGCTACAGATTTTATAGATTTTTTACAACAACCTCCAAAATAAAAAATTATGGATTTAAAGCCTAAACATAGAGTTGGCGTAGAAATGAATAATACTTCGATGTCTGATTTAGTATTTCTACTTCTTATATTTTTTATGTTAACATCTACTCTTATTAGTCCTAATGCGATAAAACTTTTATTGCCATCTAGTACTTCTCCACGTGTGCTAGCTCCAGCTAAACCAGTAAAAATTTATATTGATGAGAAATTACAATATTATATTGATGGCATTCCGGTAGATGAGTTGAAATTAGCAGAGCAAATGACTATACGATTAAAAGATAGTCCGCCAGATGCGTCTGTCGTCATTAATGCAGATGCTACTGTTCCTGTGCAAGCTGTTGTAAATATTATAGACATAGTAAATCAAATAAATGAAAGCTTAAATGCCTCTCATAAAGCTATTTTAGCTACTCAACCAAAGAAATAAGCTATGGAAGAAAAAAAGAATAAACTTATTTCTTTAACTATAACAATATTAGTAGGTATATTGATAGTAACTCTATTGTTGATTTTAGGATTTAGAGTTCCTGTACCACCTCCTCCCGAGCAAGGTATAGAAATAGATTTAGGTGGTGGCGGCGGCGGTGGAGCTCCAATAGAAATCCAACAAGTCATTAATAAAACCATTCAACAATCTTCTACAGAATATGTAACTATTCCTGATGAAGAAGTAGATTATACTGAAACTGCAACTAAGGATAAACCCAAAATTGTAGAACCTGAGCAACCTGCTCAACCTACTTTAGATCAACGAATTCAAAAATTTCAATTTGGACAAGGTGGCAGTGGTGGTGGAACAGGTACTGGATCGGGAACTGGTTCTGGTAGCGGTACTGGAAGTGGCATCGGAAGTGGTACAGGCAGCGGTGTAGGACCTGGCAGTGGCGGCGGTTCAGGACCTGGTTATTCTCTAGCAGGACGTGGAGCTAAATATATTCCTATACCAGATTATTCAGAAGATGATCAAGGTAAAGTAGTAGTGAAAATATGGGTTGATAAAGATGGCAATGTTGTTAAAGCACAAGCTGGTTATTTCGGCACTACTATTAGCAATTCAGCTTTATGGAAAAAATGCGAAGAGACTGCTATGAGATCTAAATTTTCAAGTGACCCTAATGCCCCTGAAGAGCAGATAGGTACTATCACTTATGTTTTTATTAAAGTAGAATAATTCTAATAAAATTTTACTTATTTCTATTCATTTTATTTTTAAAATTATATATCTTTGCTAAAATTTTTCAAAAAATTATAATTATGAAATCAAAAATTTTTTTAGTTCTTATGATTGCAATATTATTATTTAGTAATGCATGCAAAAAGAAAACAGATAGCCAAGAGGCAAAATTATCTTTAGATTCTTTAGCTATATATTCTTCTTATGAATTAAAAACAGATTTATCAATGCTAAATGATTCAGAAAAGCAAGCTATTAAATTAATGATAGAAGCTGCAAATATAATGGATGAATTATTCTGGCAACAGGCTTTTGGTGATAAAAAATTGATGGATACTATCTCTAATGAAACTTTGAGGCAATATGCTTATATCAATTATGGTCCATGGGACAGACTAAACGATAACAAGCCATTTATAAATGGTTATGGTGCTAAACCTGCTGGAGCTAATTTTTATCCTCATGATATGACAAAAGAAGAATTCGAACAATGGCAAGACACTAATAAAACCTCTCTATATACTATGATTAGACGTGATGAAAATGGTAACCTAAAAGCAATTTTTTATCATGAATATTTTAAAGAACAATTACAACAAGCTGCTAATTTATTAAATCAAGCAGCAGCATTAATAAAAGACAAAAATTTCTCTAAATATTTATCTCTCAGAGCTCAAGCATTGATTACATCAGATTATCAACCATCAGATATGGCTTGGTTAGACAGTAAAACATCAAAAATTGAATTTATCGTAGGCCCTATTGAGAACTATGAAGATGGTCTATATGGCTATAAAACCGCATTCGAATCTTTTGTGTTGATAAAAGATATAGAATGGAGTAAACAATTAGAAAAATATGGAAAATTATTACCAACATTACAACAATCATTACCTGTAAAAGAAGAATATAAAAAAGAAGTGCCAGGCTCTCTAGGAGATATTAATGTATATGATGCTATTTACTATGCTGGCGATTGCAATGCTGGGAGTAAAACTATAGCTATAAATTTACCTAATGATGAAGAAGTACAACTAAAAAAAGGTACTCGTAAGCTACAACTTAAAAATGTTATGCAAGCAAAATTTGATTTAATTGTTATTCCTATTTCAGAACTATTATTAGATAATAGCATTGTTTCAAATGTAACTTTTAACACCTTTTTCCAAAACGTGATGTTTCATGAAGTAGCTCACGGATTAGGCATTAAAAATACTATCAATAATAATGGTACTGTAAGAGAAGCTCTAAAAGAGCTATATAGCCCATTAGAAGAAGCTAAAGCAGATATTACTGGTCTATTTCTAGTTCAAAAGTTAAGAGAAATGGGCGAAATAACTGATGGCAAATTAGAAGAAAATTACGCTTCTTTTGTAGCCAGTATCTTTAGATCTATAAGATTTGGTGCTGCTAGCGCTCATGGTATAGCTAATATGCTAGAATTTAATTTCCTACTAGATGAAGGCGCAATCACCAAAAATAATGAAGGAAAATATACTATTGATTTTGAAAAAATGAAAAACGCAGTTTCTAAAATGACTGAAAAAATCATTACAATTCAAGCTAATGGCGATTATGATGCTGCTAAAAAATGGATTGACGAAAAAGGTAAAATAAGTGCTGATTTACAAAAAGATCTAAATAAATTAAATGAATCTAAAATACCTGTAGATATTGTTTTTCAACAAGGGTTAGATGTTTTAGGATTATAATTTTCCATTTTTACTTTATAAATTTTATATATGAAAATTATCAATCATATTTAGTTTTTATAAAAGCAGTAATCATTTAAATTTTATTATGAAAAATCAAGTAGGATTAATTGGTTATGGGAGCATGGCTACAGCTCTTGCTAAAGTATTAACTGATAATTTAGTTAAAATTAATTGGATAATTACCAATCCAGATGTACTAGAATCTATGCAAACACACAACCATAATTTTAAATATTTACCATATTTAGATTTTGATTTAAATAAAATAAATTTATACTCCGATTTAGAAAGTGGCATAGCAGAAAGTGATATTTTATTTATCTCTATTCCTGCTGCCTTCCTAGATAATGTATTATCAAAAATAGATAAAAGTTTATTTAAAAATAAAAAAATTGTAGTTGCTATTAAAGGTTTAATACCAGAAAAAAATCTACCCTTACATAAATATTTTGAACAAGTCATAGGAATACCATTAACAGACTATTTAGCTATTTTAGGACCATCTCATGCTGAGGAAATAGTTATGGAACATTATACTTATCTATGTTTGGTATCTAAAAATCCAGAAATGTATGAAACTATTTATCCTTTTCTAGACTCCTATTTTTTACATTTAGAATATGATGCAAATCTAGAATTAGCAGAATATGCAGCTGTAGTTAAAAATATATATTCTATCCTCACAGGTATGTGTATAGGCTATGGATTAGGTGATAATTTTTTAAGCATTTTAGTTACTAATATTAATAAAGAGATGAAAGATTTTCTGAAATATTTAAAAAGTGATGTGGATGTGGACCTCTTGCAGCCAATATATTTAGGAGATTTATTAGTAACTGCCTACAGCCAATTTTCGCGTAATAGATCTTTTGGCATTTTGCTAGGTAAAGGATATTCTTTAGAATATTCAAAAATTGAAATGAAACAAATAGTAGAAGGCTATTATGGCACTTTGACTTTAGCTAATATTTTAGGGAATGATATTAATAAATTCCCCTTCATATCCATAGTTTATAAAGTAATAAGTGAACAAAGCCAAGCTAGACGAGAAATTAATAATATAGTGAAAATTTTGTGGGAAAAATAATATATCGAAAAAACCCCACTACGCTTAAATTTTATTTTAGTATTATTAGATAGTTAAAAAAATCAATATAAACTTTTCACAGTCAAATCTTATAATTTATTTTAATTTAACATTTATTTCCTGTTTTGATAATAATCGATAAATCTTTCTATTGACCTATCATATGTTTGCTCGATATCATCAGAAAAAAAACAGGCGGGCACTTCATCCATATCCAGATGATAACGTAAACAATCACAACAAATACCTTTACGAGGGCAAGGTTCATAAGTACAATTACAATAAGATTTATTCTTATCAATATTACAAGTTCTCATATAAATTATTTTTTTATTTATTTTTTAAATTATTTTTTCTTTTTTGAGTTTTTTCAATGGCTTTTTCTAAATTCCATTTTTCAATAGCTTGATGATTACCAGATTTTAGTATTTCAGGTATTTTATGACCTCTAAAATTTTCTGGACGAGTATATACAGGATGAGATAGTAAGCCATCCTGAAAAGAATCTGTAAGCGCAGATTGTGCATCTCCTATAGCCCCAGGAATTAGCCTAATAACAGCATCAACTAAAACCATAGCAGGTAATTCACCACCACTTAAAACATATTCACCAATAGAAATTTCTTTAGTAACATAAATATCCCTAACTCTCTGGTCTACTCCTTTATAATGACCACAGAGTAAAATAATATTATCTAGCAAACTTAGTTTATTAGCCATAGATTGAGAAAAAGTTTCTCCATCTGGAGTCAAAAAAATTATTTCATCATAAGATCTTTGAGATCTGAGCCATTCTATAGCATTAGCAATAGGTTCTATCATCATAACCATTCCTGGTTCGCCACCATAGGGATAGTCATCTACACGCTTATGTTTATCATTACTAAAATCTCTTATATTATGAATATAAATCTCTACCAAGCCCTTATTTTTTGCTCTTTTAATAATAGATTCATTAAAAGGACTTATAAACATTTCTGGAAATAATGTCAGTATATCAATTCTCATAATTTTTAGAATAACCCAAAAAGTTCAGCATTTATCAAATTAATAACAACACCTAAATCTTCTGGATTGTGTAAAAAATCTTTGTTATCAACATTTATAATTAGTTTTTTACCAAGATTATAGTTATTTATCCAATTTTCATATTTTTCATTTAAACTTTGTAGATAATCTATACGTATAGAAGTTTCATATTCTCTACCCCTTATCTGTATTTGCTTTACTAGAGTAGATACATCAGCTTGCAAATAAATTAATAAATCTGGAGGTCTCAAAAAAGAAGTCATTAAATCGAATAAATCTCTATAAGTTTTGAAATCTATCTCATCCATCAAACCCATTTCGTAAAGATTAAGAGCAAAAATATGAGCATCTTCATATATAGTACGATCTTGAATTACATTTAATTGTTGTTTTTGAATATTAACAACTTGGCTAAACCTACTATTAAGAAAATAAATCTGCAAATTAAAAGACCATCGTTTCATATCATTATAGAAATTTTCGAGATAAGGATTAGTATCTACATCTTCGTAAAGAGCAACTAATTTAAAATGTTTAGAAAGGAGCTCTGTTAGAGTAGTTTTACCACTACCGATATTGCCTGCAATAGCTATATGTAACATAAAAAAATATTTTAAATGTAAAGTTAATATAATTTTTCAAATAAAGGGATAAAATAAACGAAAAATATTTAAGTGGAAAGAAGTAATATTAATATGTTATACTTTAAATATCTTATTATTTCAATTAAATTTATTAATTTTGTTTAAATTTTATAATTATGAAAGAATTATTAGAAAACATCGATAAATACTTGGCTCTACCTAAGGATCACAAACGTGATTTCCTGGATGAGCTATATCAATATCTCGTCAATAACAATGCTACAGCAGTAGATTATCAAAAAGTAAAAATTCAATCTACCGCAGCCATATGTCCAGACTGCAAAAGCGAGAATGTCATAAGAGCGGGAAAAAGAAATGGTAGACAAGTTTATAAATGTAAAACTTGCGGTTATCAATTCCGAGAAACTGCTCGCACCTTTGTCTATCGCATGAGAAAGTATCCATTAATGCTAGACTACATGAGATGTATGCTCGAGGGTAAAAGTTTGCGTGCGTGTGCTGATGAGGTTGGCATTTGTCTAAAAACCAGCTTCGAATGGCGACACAAAATATTAGCTGCAATAAGAGCATTAGAAGGTGGTATAAGCTTCTCTGGTATAGTGGAAGCTGATGAACTGCTAATGAATTATTCAGAAAAAGGTAGAAAATTTAAAAGCAAAGAAGAATATCGACGAGCTAAAAAGAAAAAACATCCCAAAGTAGCAGTATTAGTAGTTACAGACAGAGAAGGCAATTTACTTTTCAAACAAGTTGGAGAGAAAAAAGTAAAAAATGAGCAATTGAGAGATGAACTCAAAAATAGATTGTCAGAAAACAATCTGATATGTGTGAAGCCAAAGAAAGAGTTTAGAAAAGCAGTTAAGAGTTTACAAAGTAAAAAGGTCATAGTAAACAAAAGACAAATTAAACGAGGGATATATAGTGTAAAGATAGTAGAAAGCAAAATAAGTGATTTTAAAACGTGGTTGAGTAGATTTCATGGAGTAGCTACGAAGTACTTGCAAAGCTACCTAATGTGGTTTGTGATAATGAATAAGTACTTAAAAGAGTTGATAGAATCTGACATTGGCAGACTGCTGAACTTGTCATCGCACGATAGATGGGCGTGGGACAAGTATAGAGAGATAATAAATCAAAGATATTATTAACATACTGTAAAGTATAACAAAAATTTGATACTTCTTAACCTCACCCCTATTCTATTACTTATTAAATTCGAAAAAACATTAATATTTTTTTGTAAAAGTTTTTTATCCCCCTCTATCCTTAATCTCAACGTATTTTATATATATTCTAATTGATAATCGTTTTGTAAACTAATTTTTTTAATTAGTTTTTTATTAATCCTTTTATTGTTTCATTATTAATATATCGTTTTACGTTTGTTGCAGCTTGTTTTGCTCCATCTACTAAACTATTCGGTACTACAGATGAATTGTGTGGTGAACCAAGAAAATTGGGTAATTCAAAAAATGGATAATGTATCTCAAATTTACCATATTTGAATGGTTCTATCCACCATGCGTCTATGCCTGCACTGAATTCTGGATGGGTACTTAAATGTTCATAAAGATCCTTTTCGATTATAATATCACCCCTAGCTACATTTATTAATATGGCATCAGATTTCATAAGTTCAAGTTCTCTTTTCCCTATTAGTCCTTGTGTTTCTTTATTCAATGGTATAGATATAAGTAAAATATCAGAATTTTTTAAAACAAAATCTATATCGTTTAGAGTACCAATAAATTGAACGCTATCATCAGTTTTTCCACTTGTATTTATAGCATATATATTTACATCAAATGGTTTCATGAGTTTAGCAGTTTCTTTACCGATAGATCCGTATCCTATTATACCTAGATTAGAGCCATGCACATAACGTGTCATGCTTTTTAGTTGGTCAAAAATGCCTTGAGTTAGCAAATTATGATATATAGTTAATTTCTTAGCAAGTGCTAGTATCATTGCTAATGCATGCTCTGCCATTGGCTTAGCATATGCTCCTTGATTAGATGCTATTATTGTTTGTTTGGGGAAATCATTAAAGTTTAAATGGTCATATCCTGCAGATAATAATTGGACAAATTGTAAATTTTTTAAAGCATACATATCAACATCTTTAAGTTCTAATGTAGGATTCCATGAAAGCAATATATCACTTTCTGATAAGATTTTTTGTTTTTCTTTTATATCTTTAACATCATGTAGGAAAAATAAATTTTCACCATTTAGAATGTTATTAAATACAGATTTTTCTTCATCTGTAGCATGATAAGTTATAGCTATATTGTGTGTCATTTTTTTATACAAATATAGGATTTTTATCAATAGTAATTAATATTTCTGATTAAAATCATATTTCCATTAGTAATATGATTTTGTGATTTCCCTAGAATTTACTAATTTTGTAATATGAATAATAAAATAGAGGATTTTTTTAGTAAAGAGAATAAAAATCCTGCTTTTAATGAATTATTTAAATCAGTTGCTAAGTTTCAAAATATCCAGTTATCTCAGGTAGCAGGAGCCTTTTCGTCGGTAATAATTTTAATTTTTTATAAAAAATTATTAAATCAACAAGGTATTTTTATCGCAAATAATGAAGATGAAGCATTACAGATATACAATAATTTAGATTATTGGATTGAGCAGTTGCAGATAACTGATAAATTACAACTTTTTTATCTTCCATCAAGTTTTAGAAATTTTGATGCATTTACAATTGTAACTTCTAATGAGTCAATGAGATTGCGTTGTTCTGAACAATTGAATAATGCTAATTCATCTTCGTTAATTATTTCTTATCCAGAAGCTATTGTCGAAAAAATACCTAAATCTTCCCACATTATAGAACATACTACTAAGATAAAAGTTGGTGAAAACATTGATCTGGATTTTCTCATCGAGCTATTATTAGATTACGGTTATGTAGAGGTAGACTATGTGTATGAGCCTGGTCAATTTGCTAGACGTGGAGCTATATGTGATGTGTTTTCTTTTGATGCTGATGAGCCTTATCGTTTATTATTTAATGACGAAAAACTCTCACATATTAAACTTGTCGATGCTGCATCGCAAATGAGTACTAGAGAATTATTCAGTATCAATCTAATGAGTTCATTAGATGATATTAATGATGATAAGGTTTCTATTTTAAGTTTATTGAAAAATCAAATAATTTGGACTGATAATCTTGATATAATTCTAAATAATTTAGAAGCTTTTTATTATAGTCTACCTGAAGAGATGGTTGATGATTTTGTTGATTTTGATGAGTTTACTCAGCAATTAAAAATTCTAAAGAAGATTAATTTTTCCAAAGACACATATACCAATAATGATATTTTAATATCATTTAACGTAAAAGCATTGCCTGTTTTTCCTAAAGTTTTAAAAGATTTCTATGATTTTTGTAAAGAAAAAATAGAAAGTGGATATACTATTTATTTCACTAGTCCACACTATCCTGCATGGGAACGCATGCAAACTATATTAGATGATATGGATATAGAGTATAATTCAGAAATATCACCTCTGATACATTATCTACCTACTGCATTTAATGAAGGTTT
>Ga0209409_1003195_pt1 | contig 10999 bp, 8 predicted proteins | sample AD_JPNMR1_MetaG_FD_184424 | JGI IMG/M metagenome (GOLD analysis project Ga0209409, IMG submission 184424) | Active sludge microbial communities of municipal wastewater-treating anaerobic digesters from Japan - AD_JPNMR1_MetaG (SPAdes) (version 2) | ecosystem: Engineered > Bioreactor > Anaerobic >...
AAGACACCGAACGAATATGATGAGGCATCAAGTGAAAGAGAAAGTAAAAAAGGGTTAATAAACAGGGTTGTGGTTGTGAAAAAATGAGACTTGCTTAATTATTCTCCAAAATCAGGGGGTTTAACCGCGACGTTGTTTACGAAGTTAACGATAAGGTTAATTGGGCAGGAGTTAACATACTTGATAGGGATGCTGAAGAAACAACCGAAGCTATACCAAGTTCTGTTCACTTAGATTTTACATTGGCCAGGGTGTATACCGATAAACCCCTTTATCACACTGGACATAGTTGATATTATTCTGTACGTTTCTTCGACCAGGTCATTCAACTTTCCTTGCTGAGCTAATCTTGTGAAATCCGTCATAGTAGGTGCGTAATCATACAAGATATCACTGAATACATTTTTCACCATTTCATGCACCTTGAAAAACTGACTGTGGGAATACATATACGCTTCGTATATGAGTTGTTCATAAGAAGAAAAATATATAGGTTTCGCATTTGATATTACATTTTCTAGCTTATCTTCGTCGTATAATATCAGATAAACCATCATATTATCGTAAGCAGTGTGTGCATTTCTCAAGAGTATTCTGATGTTTTTATCAAAAGGATACCGCACTAACTCCCAAACAGTACCAGGTCTCGTATGGTATGGTTGCATCAAATCTTCTAAGTAATGAAGTGCGTAGCCAAGATATCTCAAACCCCAGTACTCATTACCTTCCTTCAAAAGTTTCGATGACTTCTTTGCAAAATAAAGAAACGATTGATCCCCTTCAAATACTTCGACAGGTCTTACCTTTATTTTGCTATGTCGCAATGCTTGACTATTACCAAGAAAGATGTTTTGAATCCACGAAACATCTTTTAAGTAATCGATCCCAATGTCTGGAAAGCTACTGTACAGTGATATAATCTGCCAAGCAGGCAGTTTACCATCTATGGATTTTGAATTTATGGATCCGTACTTCAAGAGCAGATCTTTGTTTATCAAATTTGGAATATCTTGACCCGATATATCGTTTTCCAAGTATTCTCCCAACATGCCTGTTGTGTTGTAAACTCTTTCCTCTTCGAAATCTTTCGGATGTACTTCAACAAGAAAATTCAAATTGATATCTAAATGATTTAAGACATAGTATGTATACACAGTATGCCCACCCCAAGCATACAGTGACTGTACAAAAATTACGCAGAAAAGAATGCAAAAGAATAGCCTTGACTTCCCCATTATTTTGATTTCTATAATGCTCAGCTCCTTTGAATACCATTTTTGCAAACACTAACAACATGATACTTGACATTATACTACATAAACTATCCTGAATTGCATTTTCATTGTCTATTGAACATTCTGTCAATAATTTCAACAATATCAAATGTTTACAATAAAAGTACAAAAAAATGTAGAATATGATTATAGCGTTGAAAATTAACGTTTTTTTGCTGATTCATAAGTATTACTTGACTTGACGTGCCAATTTTAGCATAATATATGAACTTCTTAAAAGGGGGTATGAGTATGAAGAAGTACTTGGTTGTGTTGTTCTTGCTATTCGTGGCTTTAGGCTTCTCGGCATCGGATTACATCGTTGTCGGAACTACCGATAAAATTAGAACTCTTGACCCAGCAAATTGCTATGACTATTTTTCGAGCAACATTCTTTTCAATGTCCTTGCGGGTCCAGTTGATTACAAACTTGGAACTGCTGAAATAATTCCATGGTTATTTGAAAAGTGGACAGTCTCAAAAGACGGTTTAGCCTACACATTTACGATCAAGAAAGGTGCCACATTTGAAGATGGAACGCCTATCGACGCAAGTGTGTTCAAATGGTCTTGGGAAAGGGTCATGAAACTCGGTGGAGATCCAGCGTTTCTACTTAGTGATGTAGTGGATAAAATAGAAGTAGTAAATGCACAGACTTTAAAAGTGACATTGAAGTACAAATTCTCCGCATTTGTGTCTGTGCTTGGTTACACCGTTGGATTTCCAATGAACCCAAAGACTACGCCAGCTGACAAGTTTGTGGTATAACAGAGAACACGCAGAGTTCCTTATTCCTACTGAGTCTCGATATTTATTGGGCTATACCATATCCTAAGCTAGTGATGAAAACTATGTTACTACCATCCACCATGTAATCTGCCCAAGATTGGTCTGCAACTATCTCTGCAATAAGCTCAAGGTCTTCATAATCAGGCGTGCTGTATATGATCATCACATATTTTGTATATCCATCACCTGCATTTGCGGAAGCAATGCTTATCCGATCAAAAAACCAATCTTCGTACGTACCTTGTAATGCCTCTTTTCTCACGGGTTCGTACGACCACAAAAATGTTGAGTAGCAATCATCAATTAGAGATATGATGTTTTCAGCTATTGTATATTCTGCCTCGTCTTCATATGAATACTCATCGGTTGTATCCTCTTCGTCATATAAATAATCTTCAGTCGTCATCTCATCAGTCGTCCAATATTCATCATATCCGTACTCATCTGTTGTTGTGTCTTCTCCAAAAACTGTGTTGTTGAGTAGAAATGATTCGAGAAGAGTTGGTATCATCGCTACATTGTCTATGCTGCCAGATAATTTAAAACCGCCATCATCCATCCTCACAATATCAACTTGGACGGGAATGCCAAAAAGTTCTTGCGACAGCATGAGATAGAAAATCTTATCTTGCACTGCCTTGTCAATCTTTCCCAGATACATACTCGATCCGGAAAATGCATTTATAACTTTTCTGTCTTCTTGCACTACGACACTGTTGAAATAATCTGAAAGTTCTGAAGCCATATTATCGATAACTTCCTTGCTGCAGTCTGAGTTGTATTTGGCTGAAAATAGAACGCTATCGCTCTTTGATGAGCTAGAGAACAAGAAAGATTCAAAATAGTTCTTCTTTAGTTCAACACCAGAAAGATTCAACAATCCATAAGCAAATGCATAACCAAGTTTGCCCACTCCACGGATCACCATATCTGCATCTTTAATCATATCCAAATCATCGGTTGCCGGTGTCTCCAATTCTTTGATAATTGACTTTTCGTATTCTGAGGTTTCTTTTTTAATAGTCACATCGAACGTAAATTTGCCATCAATCATTTTTGCAGATATCTCTTCGGAGACTGGGTTGCCGTAGAAATCACCAAGTGAATACAGTATATCTCCCAGTGGAGCACCTCTCAAACTTTTGTAATAGAATGCAAGGCCATCTGGAATTTCTACAGTAGTTTTACTCAACTTCCCAGAGAGCATATCTTTGACAAATCTTCTCGAAATGTCTGAAAAGCAGAGATAAGACCTTTTTCCAGATTTAACTATGAAAAACTTATTGGGTCCAGCTATTATTTCCTTCTCAGACTCAGATAAACTTACTATTTCTGGAGTAGTACATGAAAAATATGATAGAAATTCAATTATAGAATCTTCAGGTGTATCTTCACCGAAAATCACCCCAATGGGCAAGCTTGATAGGTCTAGCTCAACGTTTTCAAGGCTTCCGACATCTCCAGATAGTATTGTGTAAAGATTGTCAAAAATAAACTGCCCAGAAGAGTCTTTACCAAAAATTAGCATTGAACCAAGTGATAAATCACTATCCAAACCCAAAAAATCGGTAAATCCTGAAACAAAAACTAAAAAGTCGCTGTTGCTTGGAATGAGAAAAGAAATTCCGGTCGTGATCACAGTCGAAGATAATAAAAAAATCAACGTGCAAAACAGTCTCAACTTAGCCCCAATCCCCATAATACTCCACCTCCAGTTTTCTCCCCCAAAAGATGAAAACCGCTGCGATCCAAACACCGATAATTACATAAGTATTAGACAACTATTACTTCGATTACGTTCAAACATCAACAATTGGAAAAGACCAATGTGTTTTCATGAAAAAAGTAGTATAAAGTTCGATGCATAAAGGAAAAGTGAGATATGTAGTGACGTATGGAACTGAAAAAATAGATGCGTACCAACAAGTAAGATGGTACGCATCTTTTTACACACCATATCGACTATTTAGACGACATTAATGTTTCTCTTGCCGAATTTTCATGAGCCTTTAGAAATTTGTGATTCTTTAGTCATTAGCGCTAGATAAATTGATGCCAGTACGAATTACTTCAACAAGAAGGTAGCCCTTACAGTTACCATTACCTCTTTTTCTATCGTTGCAGTATCGTAGCTACCATAGTCGCTTACTTCCGTTGAATTTGGAGCAAGAACCTGGACAACGCCCATACTCGCGGACTTTAGACTGCCAACTTTCTTCCCAGAACTCTGGGCAATCTTTTCCGCCCTCGCTTTAGCATCGTTCATGGCCTCTGTCAGTAAACTCACTCTTAAATCTGGTAGCTTAGAATAGTAATACTCCAAAGACTGCGTTGAGAAATTAACTCCCTCATCGAGCAACTCCTGAAAATTTTTCGCTAAAGTTGTGACCTTTTCAAGGTCGCTTGACTGCATCTCCACGGTCTGCCGTAAGATAGTTTCCTTCACATCTTGCTGACTACCATATATCCAAGGTCGTTCCACGGAAACAGGAGAAATTGCAAGCGTTTTCGGATCAATCCCATTTTTCTTATAGAACTCCAATACCAGATTCAAGTCGTTACTCATCTTTCTATACCCATCTTTAAGATTATCCTCGGGGATAGTTGTACTAAGCATCGCAGTCCATCGTACAATATCAGAATTTACCCGTATCCTTGCTGAACCTACAACGCTAAGCGCGTTATCTAATGACCTTACCTTATAAAATGTAAAAGAAACGATGGATGCACTTACGACAAGACATATACCTAAAATTACAGCCCAAAGAGTGTTTTTCATAACGTTGACCGCCCCCTTCTAAATCAACCAAGTTTAATTATTTTGATAGAAATAAATCGATCCTATCTTTATGTAAAGTTTATCACTATTTTTCACCATTTGTCAAATTTGGTAACTCTAATTTATCATCGCCTTAAGTAGCTTGGCTGACAGTTATCATGGGGAACTCTATTTTCTCTACGCAATGCAGTAAAAAAATCGATGCGTACTATTTTAGGAGTACGCATCGAATGTATTCATCGGTTCCACACACCTGGGGGGAGGGGTAGGGTATGAAGTTTTTTTGTTTCAAACTAAATATATATTACTCATCTTTGCTTAGAGTGTACTTAGAGTACAATTAGAGTTTGCTTAGAGTTTTGAGTTATCATTCTATTTCTTCGTTCAACGTTTTGAGGATGTTATCAAGCATCTCTTCTGTCATGTATCCACCACCGAAGTTGACAGCTGCTCTTATCGGTTGATATCTTAACCAGCCTTGGAATATGTCTTTGAGTGCTTTTTCATCATTTTCCGATATTTTGCCAGCTTGTCGCATTTTTTCAATAAGGTCCATAACTATCTGATATCCTCTTGGGTCATCCACTATATCCCCTATGTATGAGTTTCTGTGAAATCTTTTCTTCAGTTGTACTGTGGAGTTCACTATTATCTTTTCTCTCAAGATTATGTCACGAGAGGATTTACCAACAAGTATCTCAAATTCTCCACTTTCTACATACCAATCTTTTAGTTCTACATTGTAATAGGCAAATGCACGTTTATCTAATATGAAACTTACTATCTTCTCTTCGCCAGGCTCTAGTTCAACCTTTTCAAATCCTTTTAATTCTTTTTCTGGTCTGTTAACTGTACTCTCGCAATCTCTGACGTAAAGCTGGACTACTTCTTTTCCTTTAACATTTCCTGTGTTCTTTACTTTTACTCTTACTTCAACAGTTTCATCGTCGTTCATTTCTTTTCTGCTAACCCACATGTTACTATATTCAAATGTTGTGTAGCTCAAGCCATGACCAAATGGGAATAGTGGCTCCATCTGTTTTTTATCATAGTATCTGTATCCAACGAATATACCTTCTCTGTACTCGACTCTATCACCCTCGCCTGGGAAGTTGAGGTATGATGGGTTATCGCTTAGTTTCTTCGGGAACGTCTCTGCCAATTTTCCAGACGGATTGACAACACCGAAGAGTATATCTGCAACAGCTCCACCGGATGCTTGACCACCGAGATAACTCTCCAAAATGCCTTTTACAGAATTGACCCAAGGCATTTCAACAGGAGAACCGTTGCTCAGTACAACGACTACGTTCGGCTGTACCTTTGTTATCTCTTGTATCAATTGGTTGTGCGAATCAGGTAGTGACATGTGTTTTCTATCGTAACCTTCCGATTCGTAATGTTCCGGAAGTCCAGCAAATATGACAGCAACATTTGAGGACTTGGCTATTTCAACGGCCTTTTGAATCAATGATTGGTCGATCTCCTCGCTATCCATTTTGTAACCGTCAGCGTAAAGTATCTCTGCATTACCTTGGACTATCTTCTGAATTTCTTCAAGTGCATTGTCAATTTTTGTTGGATTAACGTGTGAACTACCGCCACCTTGGTATCTTGGCGGCTTTGCAAATGCACCTATTATTGCTATCTTTCCTTCCTTTTTCAATGGCAGTATCTTGTCATCGTTTTTCAAAAGTACCATACTCTCACTTGCTATTTTTCTTGCCAATTTGTGGTGTGCATCTTTATCATACGTTGCATCGTGCTTTCTGTTATCTATTGCCTTAAAGACTATATTCAATATCCTTTCAACTGTGTCATCGAGGATCTTCTCATCGAGCTTTCCAGATTTGACTGCCTCTGCGATGAGTTTATCCCTGTTTCCAAAGCTTGTTGGCATTTCAAGGTCAAGTCCTGAGATCAATCCTTTGACTCTATCGTTCACAGCACCCCAGTCTGAGACCACGAATCCTTCAAATCCCCAGTCATTCTTGAGTACGTCTCTAAGTAGATATTTGTTTTCGGATACTAAGTCACCGTTTACAGAATTGTATGAGCACATTACAGTCCACGGCTTACCATCTTTTACCGCACCTTCGAAGTTTGCCAAGTATATTTCTCTCAGCGTTCGCTCATCGATTATTTCATCAACAGTCATTCTTCTGTGTTCTTGATTGTTTGCAGCAAAGTGTTTAAGCGATGTACCTACTCCCTCTCCCTGCACGCCTTTTATGTAGGCTGTAGCCATCTGCGTTGAAAGGTATGGGTCTTCAGACAGGTATTCAAAGTTTCGACCACAGAGTGGAGACCTCTTGATGTTTATTGCCGGTCCTAAGATTATGTCAACACCGTTTGCTTGGCACTCTCTTGCCAATGCCCTTCCCATCTCTTCAATTAGTTTCTTATCCCAAGAACTTGCAGTTGTAACGGCAGTTGGAAAGCAAGTTGAAGGGACGCTTGGCCCCAATTTTGCTTCTTCTGGTGTATCTGGTTCTTTTCTTAATCCATGTGGTCCGTCCGACATCCTTATCGAAGGTATGCCGAGTCTTTCAATTGGTTTTGTACGCCAATTATCCAATCCCGAACAAAGGCTTGCCTTTTCTTCCAAAGTCATCTGAGAAATCAGTTTCTTTACATCTCTTTCCATGACGCAACCTCCTTTTTCTATGTGAGATAAAACTATGAGATAATGTGAGTATAGTTTGCTATTTATCTTTTGAGTAGACTCTTATGTAGTCTATATACATGGCTTGTGGAAATTTCGTTGTTTGGTCTGGATATCCAGGCCAATATCCACCAACTGCTACGTTGAGTATGATGAAGAATGGTTTATCGAATACCCATTTTGCCATATAACGATTTTCTATTGTTTCTCTACTTACCTTGTGGTAGTTCACATCGTTTACATACCATCTTATCTCATTTTCGTCCCATTCCAATGCAAATGTGTAAAACGTTTGTGAAAAGTCTTTCTGTGATTCATCTAATATTCTGTACGGTTTTGATATACCTTTTGACCCGGAATATCCTGGTCCGTGCAATGTGCCGTATACTGTCTTTGTATCATGTCCCAAATATTCCATGATGTCTATCTCGCCACACGATGGCCAACCTACTTTGTTTATATCCTCACCAAGTAACCAAATTGCAGGCCATATACCCTTTCCAACGGGTAATTTTGCACGTACTTCTATTCTCCCATATTTGATACTAAATTTCCCTTGTGTTGTCATTCTTGTGGAAGTGTAGCTGTAAGTACCATACTGGTCTTTTACGCTCTCCTTTCTTGCCTCAATTACGAGCATACCATCCGAAACGTACCAGTTCTTATCTGTGTAATATTCAAGCTCACCATTTCCCCAACCCGGGTTACCTTTGCTATGTCCATTTCCAATTTCGAATGTCCAGAACTTTGCAATATTCTTGTCGTCGTTGAATTCTTCAGACCATATGAGTTTCATGTTATTTGGCAATTTATTTTCCACCTTTCCTTCTGAATTCTGTGATTTTTGTGAAGCAGGATTTGTATTGGAATTACCGAATGCAAAGATCACCAATAGAATCAAAATAGCAAAGACAATCCACGCAAATCTTTTAGAACATCTCATAACTTCCAGCCCCCCATCTGAAGTTATTGAATTACTGAGCGAAAGTAAAACTTATTCCCCCGTTATACCAGCACGCTCGATACCTTCAACAAATCTTCTTTGCAAAATCGTGTAGACTATAAGCAAAGGTATGATTGTTATGAGCGTTGCAGCCATACGAATACCTTCGTTTATCCTGTTCTCAACACTTGCATCCCTTGTCGGGAACATCGCTGTGTATCTATTTACAAAATTCCTAAGCATGATTGGTAGTGTTTTGATGTTATCGCCATTGAAGACAGCAGCCATGTAAGTTTCGTTCCAGTACCACACAAATGAAAATAGGAATGTGACTACAATCATTGGAATCGACATAGGTAATATCACTCTGTAGAATATCTCGAATCTATTTGCACCGTCTATCTCAGCAGCTTCTTCAAATGCGACTGGTATCATACTGAAGAACCTGTAGTACAATAAGATGAATATGGAACTCTTGACGCCTTGACCAAGTATTGCCGGTAGGAATGTTGACCATGGCGTTCCAACAAGTTTTAATCGTGCAAATAGTATATACTTTGGTACGTACGTCACCTGCACAGGTATTATAAATGCTGCAATAACGAAGAAGAATATCAATCGTTTCAACGGAAATTCAAACCTGGCAAGTCCATAGGCAACGAGCGCGGTAACTATGGTTTGAAAGATCGCCGGAATGATCGACATCTCTATGCTATCCCATATTGAGTGTGGCACATCCAGCACCTTCCAGGCAGTCTTGAAGTTGTCCAGATAGAGGTCAGTTGGTATCCAAGAAACGATTGGATTTGCAAGGTCTCTCATGCTCATGAAACTGATCGAGACCATGTATATCAGTGGATGAAGATATGCATAAGCAATACCAAGTAAGATGACAAATATAACAATTCTCGTTATCAGGCCTTTTGTTTTCTTACTCACAAGCTCGCCTCCCAATATCCGAATATCACAGGGCACGTTTTCTATCCCTGAGTAGTAATAACGCTACTAATATGAAACCGAGCGTAGTTAAGAAGTGTATCCAAGCCAAAGCTGATGAGTATGCATATGGCCTCTGAAAATTGAACATGTTCGTTGCAATACTTGTGTTTATTGGGTTGTTCGGGAATGAAGATAAATCCACTATCGTGTAAATTGCATTTACCAAAACGAATGGCTTTATGAGTGGCAATATTATCTTCCAGAATATGACCCAAGCATTTGCACCATCTATCTGTGCGGCTTCGTATATATTCGTACTGATTCTCTGAAGACCGGCTAAGAAAAAGACAATCTGTACTCCTGAGAACCATAGGATCGTAATTAAGTTGTCGAAGATGTATAGAAATGGGAAGTTTATGAAAGATGGTAACGTGCTCAAAAATCTGTATACAAAGAAACTATTTGGATCAACTATCGATAATGCTCTATTAGTCAATAGTTCTGAAAGCACCGGACCACTTATGATTACAACCGGCAAGAAGTAAACAGCTCTGAAGAACGTCCGGCCAAAGAACGCCTGATTGAGTAAAATTGCTATTATGAGTGAGAATATGATGATCAGCGGTACAGAGAGACCAATGTCTATCAAAGATTGCACGTACAGAGTTGGAAATTGTGTGTCCACTCTGAATGCATAGTTGTAGTGCTTGAGTCCCACGAATGTGGTCTTTATGCCTTCAACAGAGAAATTCACATCTTGGAAACTCAAGAATAGTGAGTAGAACAATGGGTAGATCGTCAGCAATATGAAACCAATGAGCCACGGCATCACAAAGATGTAGCCAGTTATCGCTCTTCTCGTCTTCTTTTTCATCATTAATCGGCGAGGAGACTCCAACTTCTGCAAGTTGGAGAGGAATCGCCTTCCCTCCTTTCTTCTTACTAATATCTTAGATTAATAGCAAAACTATGATATAATTTTACTACAGCGAGGTGATGATGTGTACCGCAATCAAAAGAACCAAGTTAGGCATCTAACCAAGCAAGAGTACGTTGCTTTGAAAACACTATGCAGACTATCTAAAAATTTGTATAATGCAACCCTCTATGCCATCCGTCAGTACTACTTTACTGAGAAGAAATACTTACGCTATGAATCTGCCTACCATGCATTGAAGGATAATGAAAATTACAAGCTCCTTAATACTGACATCGCACAGCAGACAATGAAAGTAGTCGACAGAAACTTCAAGAGCTTTTTTGCACTTATTAACAAAGCAATGCAATGCGACTACAAGTTTTCAAATATCAAGCTTCCGCACTATCTTCCCAAAGATGGATATTTTATGTTAATTATACCCAGATTTACTGTTAAAGATGGTTACTTTACTGTTCCTATGTCAAATGCATTTAAGAAAGAGTTTGGTACAGTGAAGTTGCCATTTCCTAAGAATCTTGACAAGAAACAAGTCAAAGAGATTCATATTATACCAAAGCATAACTGCAAATTCTTTGAAATTGACTTTGTCTACATACAAGAACAACAAACCATGCAACTCAACCCTAATAATGCGCTTGGTATAGATTTGGGTCTTGATAACCTTGCAACC
>Ga0209409_1003196_pt1 | contig 10998 bp, 15 predicted proteins | sample AD_JPNMR1_MetaG_FD_184424 | JGI IMG/M metagenome (GOLD analysis project Ga0209409, IMG submission 184424) | Active sludge microbial communities of municipal wastewater-treating anaerobic digesters from Japan - AD_JPNMR1_MetaG (SPAdes) (version 2) | ecosystem: Engineered > Bioreactor > Anaerobic...
TCTTCTTAACCACCCAATTTTCTTTCACAATTCGCCCATCAGCAATTATCGCAATCGAATTCTCATCCAAACTATAGATCCGCGCATAAACCCGACGTCCGCTGGCGTCAATCGTAATCCAGTGCTCACTCCATTCTCCGCCTTCGCCGAGTTTGGCTTCAACTTCCTGCATCACTTTTGGAATTGAAGGGTTATGATTAAATTTCGCTGCTTCTGATCGATTCAGTCGTTGAATATCTTCCTCTTCCAGTTCCACAAATTCACGGTTCTCGATCACCTTGGGCTCTGTTTCATTCATAATTAATCCCCCATTAACAATCAACATTTAACATCAGTTTACTGTTAATAATATATCCCGGTATTTACTTGGTGAAACTTGTTAGATTCTGTTTATCATTCCATTAAGATGAAAAGTACTAATCAATGCTAACCGTAAATATTAAAATTAACAAACACCGTTTCATCGTTAGCTTACTCCCTTCAAAATTCAGTTACTGCCTGCAGTTATTGAATTAATAATTGTAAGTGCACTATCGATTCCACTCAGATCAGAACTTACCGTCCCGTCTTTCCCGGCAGGATGTCCGTGTCCGACAATCTTTAACTTGGTTGTATATGCTTTTCCAACACTAACCTTCCCCTCCCATAAAAGCGAAGGCTGCCCGGATACTAAGTTGTAGCTTGGATGATTTTTCGGTAATTTATCCTGATAGGTTTCATTAAAATCAAAAGAACTGTTTACTTCAACTTTTAACAGATAGTTACCATCTTTAATACTGCTTGGAACATTCCAGGTTTTGATGAATGAACCTTTGGCAGTAGCCCCAGTTACTGTATCAGGAAGCGGATTCTTGCGATCGGGCATATATAGTCCATCTGAATACTTAACGCCACGTTTATGGGACCAAATCGGCAACGCTTCCGGACGTCTGACATTACCCCAACTGGATTTGGCACTCTTCTCGGTTACTAAGATTGTTTCAATGTATTTACCTGTTTCATCCTCTAACCAGATCGCTATCTGTGGCGTAATATTAATTTTTATAATTCCCATTTTATACTGGTGACTGTAATTTTTTCCGGCTTGGATATTAATCACAATCTTCCGTTCATTATTGGCCGAAACTCCGTCATTATACTTGGTACAACCAATAACGATAATTAATGTTATCAGTAACAGTAAACTTAATAAATTCTTAATCCGCATTATTTGAACCCCCACTTTCGCTATTCTTTAATGCCCTTGTAATAAAAGCAAACAGACTGGTGATTATACCATCGGCTGTCCTGTTATAAACCCCGGTTAAGTATAAAGATTTGTTGACCAGTAAGTTTCCGATTCCGATCATATTTGCGTATAAAATAAAGGCTGTCTCCACTATCTCAAGATCGGCACAAATACTCCCATCCCTCACCCCGTCTTCCAGCAGATTAATCAGCAGCGTGAATAAATACTCACCATCATCACAAAACCGATTTCCTTCTTTAAATTGCTCAAACTCAATCTCACTAAAATGGTGATTGGAAATGATCTTAAAATAGTCAGGATAGCTCTGAATAAACTCAAGGTATGCTTCTCCAAATAATCTTAGTTTTTGATAACCTGTCAATTGTTGTTCGCTTTGTAATCTGCGCTCATTGATTCCGTTTAAAACCCGAAAGGCACGGTTAATAATGGCTTGATACAGTTGTTCTTTACTGTCAAAGTAGATATAAATTGTTCTCTTGCTGTATTCGGCTTCCTTGGCAATCTCATCCATTGACGCGTTATGAAACCCTTTACTAAAAAACACTCTTTCTGCAGCATTGATGATGTCTTCCCTGCGGATCTCTTTTAGTTTGTCAGAACGTTCCCTTGAACCCATGTAATTACTTTCCTTTATTTAGAAGTTTTATTGATTAGATTATAAACTCACATGGTAAACTAGTCAAGTAAATAATTTCACTATTAGTTTACTTTTTTAATAAACAAGCTCTGAACTAAGGTCTCCCAAATTAAACCATTGTTCTGACATCGGGTTTACCTTGAGCAATTAAGCAGATCACCAACACCCTCATTGTAGTATAATCTAATGAATTGTAACATCTCTGACTGTGACTTTTGAAATTTGTCAAATATTTTAAGAGCAGATTCAGGGTCGGAGTAGACTTTCCAATAACCGTTTATCGTATAACCTTTACCCCGGTTTTCGATAAACTGCCAAACGTCAGCGGCAGGCACGCCAAGAAAGATACCAACTTCATGAGGGAACTGTTCGTTTCGAAAACGTTCAATCAATACTTTGAAATACTCTGCAGCGGTTCGTAGATTATGATACCCATAGTTTTTTAAAAAAATTTGATTTTCAGTTCTGTTAATTGTTGCTTCAATCAAGTCCGGCCGATAGAACAAGACCAAACTACCGGTTGGAGTCTCCTTAATACAGAGCCATTTGAGATTAAAAACCTTACCCCAATATCTTCCGAAACAGTTTTTATACTGCTTCCAAAGTGTTTTCAAGTTGAATCTGTTCGGAGTGAAACTCAGCAAGGTTGCCGGTTTTAACCCCAAAATAGTTGGAGCGGCACGAAAGAGGATCAATGCTTCCAAATAATCCCGTTCTAACTCAACTGTCTGCTGTCTAAGCTCATTCACTTTTCTCATTGGAATCATGCTCAGGAGTTAAATATTGATCTTCTGCCAATTCCGCTGATTCATTAAGCGCGTTGAACAATAAAGCTTGTTTCAACTCCATGGCATTATCTTCACAGGCATCTGTTACTTTATTATCTTTCTTCTTGGTCATCGCTGCAAACCTCCTGATTCGACAGAAAATTTCTAATCAGATGTTTTACTTTGTTCTAAAAGATTATACACCAATGAACTAAAAACTTATATAATATTACAAAGATATAATTGCTTATCGCTTATTTACATATGGTTTAGCTGATCTGTTCAGGTTTCAGCTCGACCATTATCACTCCCCTAGATAGCTAAAAGGGAGGGAAAATAATGTTTTCCCCTGAAGAACTTGAACAGCTAAAACAAGTATTATCTCAATTGAAAGCAAATGAACCTGAATTACAAAAAACAGATCAAAATCCAAATAATAAGGAGCATTTTTTAGAGAATAAACCTTTAGAAGCTAAAAAAAAAAGCGAACCAGCCTTGTGTAAAACTCCCGCTCAAATGCTGGTTATAGCCGGATTATTAACCGAATTTTTAGAAGTTCATTCAATTACAGTAAAAAAAGATCAAGTAGTCACTGTTGTTTTGACCAGTTCATTAAAGAAAAAACATTGCCATCTAGATAGCCAAGAAGATTAATGCCAAATTACCTTATTAATCCAAAGGCCATAGTCTTATTTACAGATCATATTTTACTACTGAAATTTTTAATATTAGCAGAGATCATATATAAAAAACTCCTTGAAAAAGGAGTTTTAATAATATTGATATTTGATTACTTCCGTTTCGTCTTTACCTTTATTTTATAGGAGATTTCAGTTTGGATCGGTAAATCAAATTTACTTGCAGTTACTTGCCCAACTCCTTTTATCTCAATATTTCGCGAATATAAACAACCATTAGTTAAATCAAAAACAGTCTCTCCATTTAGAATAAATGGCAATTTATAATCGATCTTGCTCCCAAAACCAAAGAATTCGTAACTATCTGTATCAGATTCGTCCCCGTCTTCAGCTTGATATTCCGGTTCTGCACCGGATTCAGCCATTGAATTAACCGCATTTTTCTCCTGTGACAACATCTGTGCTTTTAACTCTTGAAGATCTATTGTCTTCTCAAACAGTACATCAGCCGTGGTTTTAAAGTAGGCTAAATTGTTTTTGCCACTCTTTTTGAACCGTACTAATTGATAGGATATTGGAAAGACAATCCCTTCTCCATCATCAAGAAGCTTTAATTTGGTCTTCAACAGATGATTATTCGTCCAACTATCACCGATCTTAACTGACTTTTCAGGTAAAATATGATACTTCAATCCAAAATAAAACTTCAAAAAATCAACTAATGTTTGTTCAAAGTTCTTTTGAAACTCTTCGAGCCGCGCTTTCGCAAGTTCAATCTCTGCTTCAGTCATTCCTTCGTCATCGGTTACACTCGTTTCCTGATTTCCTTCTTCCGCAGAGTCCTGGCTATCTGATTTTAACTCTTCTAACTGATTAATTTCAACAACCTCTTCAACATCAGCTTTCTTTAAAATAACATCAAGGACCTCTCCCGACGGCGCCAAGATCAGTTGGATGGCTGAACGTTCGTTAGAATTAATAACTTGTTTATACTTTTTTCCTAAAAATTGAGATTTAAAACTGATTTTACTGATACTTAAATCAATAATCATCTGTTCCTGATCGTTGTTCTTGATCACTTCAAGTGAATCATATCGCAAGTCGATATCAGCCTTAAGGCTAAGGTTGCGATCCAAAAACTCTTTCGGGGGTTTTACAGCTAATTCGATTTTAATGTCGGTTGAATATTTAAACTCTTTATTACTTGGCGCATATTTTAACTCTGTTGGCAATGATTGCGCAAAACCAATGCCGATTGTGAATATTAAACCTAAAACAATCAATATCAATTTTTTCAATCCAGTTCCTCCCAATAATCATTATTTGAGATCAATATTTAACATACTCAAAATTCCATACCTTTTTTTAAAATCCTTCAAAAAATGGGATCAAATTCTAAATACAATCTTTAGCTAAATTTTGTTAGTAGTTAAATTAAAATTGATTTTAAAATCGGGTCTGTCTCCAAATAACGCTTTGCTAACCGGCGATTTTCTTCTAAATGAATATAAGTACAACGATATGGCTTAAAAGAAGGGGCAATATCAATAGCTCTTTCAAAATCAACAGCTTTCATCTGCAATCCTTTGACATGTTCAAAGAATCCGGTCTCCTCTAAAAATTTGGTAACCCGCGGCGAACGGTGATTTTGGACTAAGCTCATCAAATAAGTAGCCACTCCGACTTGAATCCCATGTAACTGTGGCTTTTCAGCTAACTGATCCAACCCATGGGAGATCAAATGTTCGCTTCCGCTTGCCGGAGCACTGTTACGGGCGATCTCCATCGCAACGCCACTCATAATCAATGAATCAACCAATTCCCGCAGAAAAAATTCATCATGAATGTCTTTTTTAATATCCATCCGCACAATACTGTTAACAGACTTCTTGGCGATCATCGCTGCAAAATCATCGATCTTCGCAACTCCCTTTGCATCTTCAAACTCCCAATCAAAGACCGCTGTGATTTTCGAGATCAAGTCACCAACCCCCGAATAGATTAACTTCTCGGGTGAACTTTTGATCACATCCAGATCGACAACAATTCCATATGGCATTTTTGCCGGGACCGACCGTCGCCGCCCTTCGATAAACAAGGAACAACCCGAGCTGGAAAAGCCATCATTGGAAGTTGAAGTTGGCACACTGATGAACGGAATATCATTTAAGAAACTGACATATTTAGCGATATCAAGTACTTTACCGCCACCAACACCGATAATCATTTCAGCGGTGGACGGAATCGAGAACGCAAAATTTAAAAGACAGTCAATACTGTTGTTATCCTCTTCGTAGATATGTAATATTTCGATGTTGTCATCATTCAACGAGTCAATTACGGTCATCCCGAATAATTCTTTAATCCCATCTCCAAAAAAAAGCACCACATGGGTCTTGCCGGTTTTCTTTACCAACGAACCAATCTTAGCCAGATTCCCTTCATTAACATCCAATAATGTAGGTATTGAAATATGATGTTGCGGATTTTTCACATTCTCACCCCATAAACCAATTTAAAAAAGGTGTACTAAGTATTAGTTACTATTGTACACCTTTTTTTAAAAATTTACCTTATTTTTTTGTTAATTATGTTGGCGAATTTATCGGAAATTCGGTATAAACCGGCATTGTTACCTGACGGTAGATTCCTAAACGCTTTAAAGTATTAACCGCATAAACGGTGATTGGTACGGTATAGGCATCACTAAGCTGCCCTGAAACAACATAATTGAACATTGCCTCCATATTAACACTGTCCCAGTAGAGTTTTCCATAAACATTTAAGATGTAATAACCTTCATTCTCATGAAAACTGAAATTCTTAATTACCATGTCAAAAGTTTTGCCACCCATATCAAAAGCTCTGATAAAGAAGTCATTACTTTGGACTGAAATTACAAAGTTATCAACTACAAATTCCTTTTCAGGTGATGGGCTGGCATAAAGCGGGACAAAATCTTCCAATCTCAAAGTCGCGGTTATTGGTAAGGCTTCATAACCCGTCAAATCATAAGGGTCCTGCGTGAATCCTGTAACCACATATCCCAAAAAATCATAGGTTACAAAGAAATAAGTGCGCCCCTGTTCTGGAACTTCGGCAACAACGATCAATGGTGGAAAAGCATTTTCAGTAACCCGCCGGTAAATTATTATTGGCATATCGGTTAACCAAGGCAATTTGAGCGTCGAAAACGGTCCGTACTCCCATTGATTTAAAATTGTATGACGCCTAATCTCTTCGAGCAAGACATTTACATAGACCCCATCCTGTGGTTGTTCAACTGTTTGAACGATTGGAAACCGGGGCAATGTTGGAGCCTCCGGATAAAGATTAAAGTCAGCAATAGCTTCAGCAGGTTTTGGAAGCGTAAAGACTTCTGCCGGTAATGGTGTATTAAGTGCTAAATAAGTAAATTCATCAACAATCCGGTTGCCACGGTCCAGGTTTTCACGAAAGACCGGTAAGTATTGTACCGGATCATACCAGATAGTAAGTGTATTCAAACGGTATCCGGGATAACTTCTCCCGCCAATAACCCGATCTTCAACTGCCACTAACTGACTGCTGTTTAAAAATTGCATCAAATCAGCTTGGAGGTTATAAAGTGAACTCTCCACGCGAATTGTTTGATTGGTCTGGTAGTAAATCCGTTGCAATTGATCATATTCGAACCTGCGGCCGCCGACTTCATTGACAATCCGCGCCCGCCAGACAGGCTGAACAGTTAATGATAAGGGACTGACTGGCGCTTGTAACTCCACCTCATAAGCGATACCAATGGCATTATCATAATAGACATCATAAGTTGTTATTGCATTGGTAAACTGTCCCGTTAACGAAGTTGTACGCAGTCGATAATGAACTGTATTTAACACCTGATTCAACCCCTTCATCTATAGATTTGGGCTCTGATAAACAAATGCTTTCCTAAATACTGTATTGGAGGAGTCTGTGTATAATGCCACCGGCACGGACTTTTCTGATAAGCACAGAAATGAGTTTTTTTACCGATCGGATCCTCTCCTTGCAAGGCTCTGCTGGCAGCCTGCTTAGCTTCGACCATCATTGGTTGATTGGAGTTATATGGGGCCTGCCAAAAGCGATTGTTGGAATAGGCTTCGAATTGACCAGGCGTTTGAATTATTTGGAGAATTGATTTATTTTCGGCCCGTGCCTGATTTAAGATCGAGGCACCTACTCCAACTTTACCGTTTAAAATCTCTGATTCAGCTTCACCCCAAATAATGCGCGCCAGAATCTCTAAGTTAGTCATCAGAACTCACCTCACCTCTTTGGCGGTTTCCCTTCGCGTTTCAATTACATGACCAATATATGAGGCTTTACGAAGAAAAATACTTTGCTAAAATAAAAAAGTCCGAAGCGCTTCGGACTAAGCAAAGATTTATTACTAAGAACTATCTTGGGACAATTTCTCTGGGCCATAATTTGCCCAATTTTTGCCGATTATCAGCATTTAACAAAGCATAAACCACCTCTTCCTTGGGTACAGAATAAATAACTAATCCATCTCTCTCTCCCAACTCCGAGCGAATCGGCCAAGCAAGTTGTTCTGATTCGAGATTAAATTGGGCATTGACATTTTCGTTATTGCCCCGTGCATCAAGTCTGATCCATCTGTTAATTGTTCTTAAAAAAACAGCATTTAAACCATGAAGCAGTAATAAATTATCAACTTCATCACTTAATACCATCTGATAACAAAAACCGGTCGGAATGCCAGCAGCTCTTAAAATAGCGGCTAATAAATGCGATTTCCCACAGCAGTTCCCATGCTTTAACAGCAAGACTTCTGAAGCTTTGCAAGTAACCTGCCGCGCCTGAATATCTCCTGAATGACTGATCGCATCCCGGACAAATTCGAAAGCTTCTTTAGTATAATTAATTTCATCGCTGGCTTTAGTTTTTAATTCTTCTACTAATGTTTGAATCCTCGAATGATGGTAATCAATAATCTCAGATTCTTTTAAATACAACTCAAGCTCACTATTCTCAAGTAAAAAACCCAATTGAACTTCACCCTTTATTTTGCAGTACAATAATATTAATTTGAGGTCTTGCAAAAAATCTTACCGGAGGAGTAACGGTCCCGATACCATTAGAGATTAAGACTTTAGTATTGGGTGTCGCAACCAAACCAGTACGATATTTCTGTCCATGGCGCGACGGAATTATCGGTGCCCACCAACCAAACAGTGTTACCTGTCCCCCGTGAGTATGACCGGACAACATTAGATCAATCTTATCAGTATCGAGCTCTTCAGCAAAATCCGGATTATGTGAGACTAAAATTACAAAATCATCAACCGTTACATCTTTAATGGTCGGCTTTACTGTATAATGATCAACAAAATAATCTCCGATCCCACCCAGTTTGATCCGAACACCATCTTGTTCAATCCAGTAAGCAGTATTATCTAAAACTTTAATTCCTGCTTCACGCATCCATCTTTGAGTTAACGACGCACCTTCCCAATGATCGTGATTCCCCAGTACACCAAATACGCCTAATCTGGCCTTAAATTTTTTAGCTTCTTCAAAAAAAGGCTCAATATATTTTGAATCCCGGTGTACATAATCACCGCCAAGTAATATTAAATCCGGATTCATCCGGTTAATTCGTTTTACCAAGCGTTCAACTCTGGAACGACTGAAAAAAGGGCCATGATGGATATCCGAAATAAACACTATTTTGGTATTGTTAAAGCTTGCCGGAATATCTTCGTCGACAAATACCGTTACTTTTTCTTCAATCCAGTATGGTTCAAACAATAGATACCCTAGCAACAACAGAATTACCGGAAAGATTCTGATTTTCAACCTTTTGTTACGCATTGGCCGCAAATTACGCTGCAGATTAAATTTCATCACGTCCTCAAAATTATCTTACCAATTTATCGAATTAGATTAATTAACTTCGTAATCAACTACTCGGCGTTCACTAACATTTTCAACAACAAACGGAACAATCGCTTGGTGTTCAGGATGATTTTGATAGTTAACCAAAGCTTCTTTGGTCTCAAACTCAGAGTAGAGTACCAGGTCCGAACTGCGATCGGTATTTGAAAAATCGATTCCCACCTCAATTTTGATTAATCCGGGTATTTTCCCACTTAGAGATTCCAATTTATTTTTGATTGATAATGCTGTTGCCAGCTTCGCATCTCCATTTGCCTGTTCTTTTAAGCGCCACATTACAATATGTTTAATCATCCGTTCACCCTCCACAATCGTTAATAAAAATCAAATTATCACTTTAGATTAATATAATTTTTGCAAGTAAAATTCAAGCATTCAACAGTAAATTCCTTCCCTGTTAATTAACATTCAATTTACAATTGAAGCTCCAACCTGATCATATCCCGACACCAAATACCATTTTCCATAATCTTCTCGTTATGGTGTATTGTAAAGAAATCAAAGTCGACACTTTTGATCCTGAAACCGCATTTTTGATAGAATGCCAGTTGACCGATGCTTGAGTTACCGGTACCTACCTCTAAGATCTTGACACCCAAAGCACGGGCTCTGTTAATACAATCAAACACCAGTTGCTTACCAATACCTTGGCCCTGTTTGGCATCAGCAACCGCAATATTAACCAATTCGATCGTGAATGGCCTGGTCTTTAACAACACATAGACACCAACGACCTGCTCATCCTCTTTGGCAACATAACAGATCCCGCGCTTTAAATAATCCTTTATTGCCTCAACTGAAGGATCGGCCAGTAATAATAGTTCCATCGGTGTTTCATCAATACTTGTCAATTGTGAAATATTGATCTTATTTTGCATTATTGCTCCTTATTATCTCAATCTTTCTTTTTGTATCTTCCGGGACCTCTTCATAGTTTGACCAAATTTTCAAATCTACATAGGGATTATTTTTTAACCATTTACCAGATAATCGACAATTTCTTGATTTTGAAAATTCATGCAATATTCTGATTCAAATTCAGTTATAACCATATATAAATCCGGTTCCTCCTTATACCGGGATTAAATGTTTCTTATTTGATGCTTAACTATCCCGTTTTGAAAGTCTTCCTTCGATACTTTTTCTTCCAACACCATCGGTTGCTCTAATACTTTACCATCTTTAACGGTGTAAGTATATCTTATTTGGAAATCTTCACATTCGTCAATAGCAACATATTTTGAACATACCGCCTGTTCTTCTATCTCCCATCCTGGCAAGATCCCATTGGTAAACTTCAGTAATACCCTATTATCTTGAATAAATTCCGGTTCAGTAAGAATTCTCCATCTTTTATCAACACCATCCAAATGACTGTCCCATTTTAAGAAAAATTGCACTTGATAAATATCCTGAATCAAGCGATCATCTTTCGGGATCTCTTTATAAAACGACAGCTTTGTTGCTGAAAAACCTCCATCCGCTTTGGCTTTCTGCCTGGTAATAATAACATAATGCGATTTTTCATCTAAAATATGATACAAGTTATTATTATAAATCATAAACATTGGCTTCTCCTTTATATCATTAAAATATACATTTCTAAAAAAGTTACTTATTCTCAGTCAAGTCCAAATTTATGTGTAAAATACCTCGGTCATCAAAGCAGTAGCTAATCAAACAATAGTCTAAGCGTTTATGCCGCGAAAGCTGTTGACAATGAGTACATGGCATGTTAGGCTGGTTGGCCGGGCATCACTACACCAA
>Ga0209409_1003206_pt1 | contig 10973 bp, 12 predicted proteins | sample AD_JPNMR1_MetaG_FD_184424 | JGI IMG/M metagenome (GOLD analysis project Ga0209409, IMG submission 184424) | Active sludge microbial communities of municipal wastewater-treating anaerobic digesters from Japan - AD_JPNMR1_MetaG (SPAdes) (version 2) | ecosystem: Engineered > Bioreactor > Anaerobic...
GGGTTATCCCACCTCCCCATCTCGATTAAATTCCCCGAACATATGTTCGTAGTAAATTGTACCAAAAATTGACACAATTTAGAATATTTACAATTGTACCAAAATTTGACAAAATATTTGACACAAAATTTGACACAAAAATAGTTACAAATATTGACAAAATAATTTCATCAAATATTTGTAACTAAAATTGTTTCACGTGGAACATTATTTAATTTTTATTATTTTTTTATGTTGACAATAAAATATTTATTGTTTATAATGTAGATAGAAATTAAATAAATGAAGGGAGTGGTTAACTTGAATGTTAAATATCTATTTAATTATGTAAAACTATGCAAGAGTAAAAACATTGTAGCAAGTTGGGAAGGTTTGAAAGAATACTATAGCAATAATAAAGGAGTGTATTAATTATGAAATTTAATTTAATTGATGATTTAAATAAAGGTACTAAAAAATTTGATTATGAACTAACAGATAGACATGAATACAAAAAATTAGAAGAACTTTACAAAGAAAATAAAGATGGTGTATATATTATAAGAATGTTTTATACTAACAAAAAATCTTTATATGGTGAAAATGAAGTTGTTGTAACAGATGATTATATTATTAATTTACCTAAACATTTAACCGAAACAGTTGAAAAGATTGTAAACAATGAAGATTATTTAAAACTAATTAATGAAGGTGTATTTGTTTTCAAAATTTATGAATATGAGTATAGGCAAGGTAAAGAAGTTAAAAAAGGGTATTCGGTGAATTTCGGAAAATTGGGGTAGGGTTTAATACCCTACCCTATTTTAAATTAAGGTGGTGAAAAATAATGGATATTAAAAAGATAGGTGCAATATGTAAAGATTATAGAATTAATGTTTTAAAATTATCTTTGACTAATTTTGCTAAATTAAATGATGAAAACTTACAGAATATTCATGCTTTTGAACAAGGAAGAGCGAACAATATTAAATATCTATATATGTATATGAAACAATCAAATATATATCAATTAGAAATATTATTTAATAATTTATTCTATGATGTAATTAAAGAATAATTAAAGGAGGTTTTAATAATGGTAAAGGTGGCAAGTGAAAAATATTTAGAACTAAAGAAAGAAGTTAGCAGAATGGCAAGCATGGCAAATAAGAGATTAAGAAGACTTGAAAAAAACGAATTAACTGATTTGCCTGCTTATCAATCATGGGTTAAAGGTGGAGCAATTAAATTTAGCGTTAAAGGTAAAGATTATAACCAATTACAGTCTGAATTTTGGAGATTGAAAAATTTTCTAGATAATAAAACAAGTTTAGTAAAACAGGCAAATAAATATTTAAGAGAAATGGCAGAAAACATAGGTATTAAATATAATAGTTTAGCTGATTTAAAAGCTAAGTCAAAGGAATTTTTTAAGTTAGCAGATAAAATTAAAGAATATTATAAAGCAAGTGAATTAAGCGCATTAGCTTTAGATTATCAAAAAATATGGGAACAAATTAATGTTCAAATTAAACGAGGTATATTAGATTTAACAGGCGTAGAGAGTACAGAAGAAAGATTACAAAAATTTATACAAGAAATAGAAAAGGTATCACAGGTAGAGAACAACCAAGAAGGATTTAAAGAAGATAATAAAGACTGGGATTTTATAAAAATATGAAGGATGGTGATTAAATGCTATGGTATCAAAATATGAAATTAAATAAAAAAGATTATAAGACAGTATCATATTTTGATACTCATAGCAAACAAGTAATTAAGTATTATAATATTGAATGTGCTTTTGATATAGAAACAACTTCACAGTTATATAATGGCGAAAAGTGTGCCTATATGTATATATGGATGTTTGGAATAGGTGAAACTGTTTACTATGGCAGAACGTGGGAACAGTTTGGTGAATTTATGCAGATGTTAATTAATCAATTAGAACTTAATTTATATAAAAGGTTAATTATATATATTCATAATTTAGGTTATGAATTTCAATTTATGAGGAAATTTTTTGAATGGGTAAACGTATTTTCAACTGAAGAAAGAAAACCAATAAAAGCAGTAATAAAACAAGGTGTAGAATTTAGAGATAGCTATATATTAAGTGGTTATTCGTTAGCTAATGTGGCTAAAAATTTAACCAAACATAAGATTAAAAAGTTAGTAGGCGATTTAGATTATGCGCTAATAAGAAATAGTAAGACTATTTTAACAGATGAAGAACTAGCATATTGTAAGAATGATATTCTAATTATTCTATATTATATCAATGAACAAATACAACTATATGATAATAATATTACTAAAATACCTTTAACTAATACTGGAAGGGTGAGGAAATTTGTAAGAGAAAAATGTTACTTTACAGACAAAAACCATAATAAAAGTAGTAAAGGTAAATATAACAGATATAGGGAATTAATGAAAGAGTTGACATTAACATTAGATGAGTATGTAATGCTAAAACGGTGCTTCATGGGTGGCTTTACTCATGCTAGTTTAAACTATGTAGGCGAAATATTAGAAGATGTTACAAGCATAGATTTTATTAGTAGTTATCCTAGCGTTATGTTATCAGAAAAATATCCGATGAGTAAACCAATAAAAGTTGATTTAAGAAAAGAAAATTTCGAGGATTTAGTAAAAAATGATGATGTAGGGTTAATGTTTGATATTAAAATTAAAGGTTTACAATCTAAACTAACATATGAAAGTTATTTAAGTGAAAGTAAATGTTTTAGTCAAAAAAATGCAATAGTTAACAATGGTAGGATATACCAAGCAGATGAAATTATAACAACTATTACTGATATAGACTATAGAATATTAAAACAGTGTTATTCATGGGATAGCGCAGAAATAGCAAACTGTTATAAATTTTATATGCAGTACCTGCCTAAACCAATTTTAGAAAGTATATTAGAACTATATCAGAATAAAACAACTTTAAAAGATGTTGAAGGCTATGAAGTAGAATATTTATTATCTAAAGGAATGTTAAATAGTGTATATGGGATGACGGTTACCGATATAGTAAGGGAATTAATAGAATATAATGAAGAATGGAACATTGTTAAACCTAATGATGAAGAAATTGAAAAACAGATAGAAACATATAATAATAGTTCGAACAGGTTTTTATACTATCCCTGGGGTGTATGGGTTACAGCATATGCAAGATTAAACTTGTGGAGTGGTATTTTAAATATAGGTGATGATTATGTATATAGTGACACAGATAGCATTAAATTATTAAACTATGAAAAACATATCCCATATATTGAATGGTATAATAAAAATTTAATTGAGAAGTTAAAAAAGATGTGTGATTTTAGAAAAATTGATTTTAAACTAATGAAGCCTAAAACTAAAGAAGGAATCGAAAAAATGATAGGGGTTTGGGATTATGATGGACATTATACACATTTTAAAACATTAGGAGCTAAAAGATATTTAGTTAGATATGATGACGGAGAATTAGCTTTAACAGTTGCAGGGTTATCTAAAAAGAATGGTATAGATTATATGAATAGAATTTGTAATAATGATTATGAAAAGGTTTTTAATATGTTCAACGATGAACTTTATATTCCTGCTGATGAAACTGGAAAAAATACTCATACTTACATAGATGAAGAAATAAAAATTCAATCAATAGATTATCAAGGTAATGTTGAAGATATTTTTATTCCTTCATGCATTCATTTAGATAAATGTGAATTCACTCTATCAATTAGTAAACAATATGCTAAATTTTTAAAGGATTTTAAAGAAGGTTATTTATTTAAAAATAGAAAGGGTGTTTAATTATGGCTAAAAAATATTATAGTCTAAATAATATTTTAAAAAAGAATTGTGTTTATAATGTTATATTTGGCGAAAGGTCTAATGGTAAAACTTATGCGGTTTTAAAGTATGCTATTGAACAATATTTTAAAAATGGTGGACAAATAGCAATTATAAGAAGGTGGAAAGAAGATATTACAGGCAAAAGGGCTAGTGATATGTTTAGCGCATTAAATTATAATGAAGAAGTTAAAAAAGCAAGTGCTGGGGAATATGATGGTATTACTTATTATGCTGGTAAATTCTATGCTTGTAAATATGATGATAAAGGAAAACCTTTATATTCTGATAGTGATTGTATAGGCTATGTATTTGCTTTATCAGATACAGAACACGACAAGAGTATATCATACCCTAGAGTTACTACCATATTATTTGACGAATTTCTAACTAAATTTACTTATTTACAAGATGAGTTTATTTTATTTATGAATACAATTAGCACAATAATAAGGCAGAGAACTAATGTTAAAATCTTTATGTTAGGCAATACAGTTAATAAATATTGTCCATATTTTGCTGAAATGGGTTTAACACATATTGAGAAAATGAAACAGGGTACTATAGATGTTTATACCTACGGAACAAGTGAATTGACGGTGGCAGTTGAATATTGTGAAAGTATGAAAGGCAGTAAAGAAAATAATTATTATTTTGCCTTTAACAATCCTAAATTAAACATGATTACTAGCGGAGCATGGGAATTAAATATTTACCCGCATTTACCAGTAAAATATAAACCTAAAGATGTTTTATTTAGGTATTTTATAAAATTTAATGATAAGATATACCAATGTAATGTTATAGAAGTTGACGGTGAAATGTTTACCTATATTCATAATAAAACAACAGATATACAAGATGACGATAATGACTTAATTTACAGTCTTGAATATTCACATAAATTAAACTATAATAGAAATATCTATAAACCAATAAATTCCTTGCAGAAAAAACTATTGTGGTTTTTCATTAATGATAGGGTATTTTATCAAAATAATGAAGTTGGGGATGCTATTAGTAATTACTTAAAAATATGTAAAAACTTATAAATGGGGGATTTAAAATGAGTATGGAAACAATCATTCAATTAATTAACGGGGTAGGTTTTCCTATTGCAGTATCAATCGTATTATTCTATCAGAACGGAAAGCAGGATGAAAGATATGATAAACAAATGAAGGAACTAGCTAGAGTAATTGAAAATAATACATTAACATTAAAAGAATTATGTTTAAGACTTGAAAATAATGAAAGGAGTGTAAAAAATGGCTAAAGTAGATATATATCTTTTAAATAGTATATCAAAAGATTTTAATTATACTGATAAAGAAACAAATATTAAAAATACTATTGCTTATATGTTTAATCGAACTAATGCTATGTTTAAATATAATAATTTGCCTAAAACAATTCCGTCTAAAGAGCTTGAATTATTATTACAATCGAATGGTTTTGGTGTATTCTTAAAAATTGGTGATGATTTCTATGTTGTAAATGGTGGTTTAGGTGGAGAACCAGATGTATATAATAGACCAACTAAAGTTACTGTTTCAATACCTTCATTAAACTATAATAAAACATTAGATATTAATAAAGATTGTGTTGTTATTAGTAATGATAGTTGCAATGTTGGACTTCTACCAATGTTTAAAAAATATGCATTTATGCTAAATGAAAACATGGTGACTATGATATTGGCTAACGTTAATAAAAGATACACAACTTTAATTAGTGCTAATGATGATAATACGGTTAGAAGTGCTGAATTATTTTTAAAAAATATATTTGATGGTAAACAGGGTGTAATAGCTGAAACTAAATTATTCGATAGTTTAAAAGTTAATCCTAATACGGAAGATAGAAATGTATTAAGGGATTTAATCGAATTTGAGCAATATATAAAAGCAAGTTTTTATAATGAAATTGGTTTAAGTGCCAACTATAACATGAAAAAAGAAAGAATTACTAAAGAAGAATTTACAACTAATTCAGATAGTTTATACCCATTAGTTGACGATATGTTAAATAGTAGAAGAAATGCATTAGAAGAAATTAATGAACTATTTGGTTTAGATATAACAGTTAATTTTAATAGTAGTTGGAATATTAGAAACCTTGAAAATTATAGTTATATAACTAGTTTAAACCAAGATAAAGATACTAATATGAAAGACACCATTGAAGAAAATATTGAAGATACCATTGAAGAAAACATTGAAGAAAACATTGAAGAAGTTACAGATGAAGATGATGAAGATGATGAAGTAATTGAAGATGAAGATGATGAAGTAATTGAAGATGAAGAAGATGAAGATGATGAAGTAATTGAAGATGAAGAAGATGAAGATGATGAAGTAATTGAAGATGAAGATGATGAAGTAATTGAAGATGAAGAAGATGAAGATGATGAAGTAATTGAAGATGAAGATGATGAAGTAATTGAAGATGAAGAAGATGAAGATGATGAAGAAGATGAAGATGATGAAGAAGATAAAAAGAAGGTAGTTTAATATGAGTGTATCAGTAGTAAAAAATAATATGTATCAATCCTATTTATCATGTAACATATTAGAAAATTATTTAAGTCAATTAATAAGTATTTTAAATAGTGTAGATGATAGTAACACATACATTGTAAGTCAATATATTCCCACTATTGAATATTCTTTGAATACAGTAAAAAGAAATTTTGAAAGAATGTTACAAGTAAACAGGGTTGAACTTCATATTTTATTTAGTGAATTTAATAATAAAACTAATGATATGATTATGAAACTAAATATATTATCAAGCGATTTAGAACGATTAGCAGTAATGGCAACCGAATTATATACATTATATAAATTAGCTGAAAGTATGGAATTTTTTCTAGAATATTCTTTAAGCGCGGATGATTTAAAAAAATTTATACCTAATATAGTAAGGGTAAAGAATGAATTGCAAGTATTTAAAATGATGATTGATATTAATAATAGAAAATTAAGAATAGGAGTGAGAAGATGAAAGTAAAAGAATGTTTAACTAATCTATTTGAAACTATGGATGACCTACAACCAGAACAAGACATATTTAATTTTGTAGATAGTAAGTTATTAGATAAGTATTATATTAATATGTTTGGTAATAGAGAAGTTACAGAAATAGTTGAAAACCTAGAAATTACTGAACTTGCTAATATTTTAAATAAAAAGTTTATGCACAAATGGAATAACATTATATTAAATTATTTGGATAGTGAAAACCTATTAACAAATTATAAGGAAACTATTACAGAACTATCAACTAGTAATATAACTATTGGTAATACTAGAACTGATACCAATAAAGTAAGCGCTTATAATGATGATGATTTTGTAAACAATGATGTAAATATATCAGTTGAAAACACAGCAACAGGTAATGAAGGAAATAAAGAAATTATAAGAACTAAAATAAAAGAAGTGGACTTCTATGATAAAGTCAATAGATATTTGACAAATTTTGATATTTATAATATAATGACAACAGATATAAATAGTGTTGTTACTTTAAATATTTTAAATTGAAAGGAGAGTTATAAAGATGCAAGTTCAACAAATTCATTCATTAGTGAATAATATTACAAAAGAATTGCTGGGAAAATCGGATTTACTACAAGAAGATTTATCTAATGTTGTAGATGTAGGAACAGAAATATTTAATAATGTTGGTCTTGACAATTACGTAAAATCATTAGTAAATAAGGTAGGTAAAACTATTTTTGTTAACCGTCCATATAGCGGTAATATTCCTAGTGTTCTAATGGATAGTTGGGAATTTGGCAGTGTATTGGAAAAAATTCAAGCTGATATTCCTGAGGCTGAAGAAAATGAAAGCTGGAATTTAGTAGACGGTCGAACCTATAATCAAGATGTTTTTTATAAACCGTCTGTAAGCGCTAAATTCTTCAATAAAAAGGTTACTTTTGAAATTCCAATGAGTTTTACAGAATTACAGGTTAAAGAAAGCTTTACTAGTGCTAATCAATTAAACGGTTTTCTATCAATGCTTTATAATGCAGTTGAAAACAGTATGACTATTAAAATTGATAGTTTGATTATGAGAACTATTAATAATATGATTGCTGAAACTGTTTATAATGATATTCCATTAGCACAAAATGAAACTTATTCAGATAAAACAGGAATTAAAGCGGTAAACCTGTTGAAACAATATAATGGTTTAACAAATGGAACTTTAACAGTAGATAAAGCACTATCAGATGAAGGTTTTATAAAATATGCTACCTATATTATTAATCTTTATGCTGACAGATTAACTAAAATTTCAACTTTATTTAATATTGGTGGTAAAGAAAGATTTACACCTAAAGATAAATTAAATATTGTTATGTTATCAGATTTTAAAGCTAGTGCAAATGTTTATCTACAGGCTAATACATTTAATAAAGAATTAGTTGAATTGCCTAAAGCCGATACTATACCATATTGGCAAGGAAGCGGACAAAACTATTCTTTTGGAGATATTTCATCTATTAAGGTAAAACTGACTAAAGAAGGTAACACAAATAGAGAAGTTAATATTAGTGGTATTTTAGCAGTAATGTTTGATAGAGAAGCATTAGGTGTTACTAATTTAGATAGAAGGGTAACAACTAATTATAATGCTAAAGCAGAATTTTTTAACAACTATTTCAAATTTGATGCAGGATACTTCAATGATTTAAATGAAAACTTTGTAGTATTCTTCATAGCATAATTACTAATATAAAATAGGGTAGTGGTGATATAATAATCATTACTACCTTATTTTATTATAGGAGGATTATTAATGATTGTTAATGCTTATAATACTAAAAGCAGTGTAAATACTATAAACAAGGTTATTAATTTTGTTGCTGATATAGATGTTAAATTTAAAGATGAAGTTAATATATACAATCCTAATATAGTATTAAAATATGATGATTTAATAAATTTTAATTATATCTATATAGATAAATTTAAAAGATATTATTTTATTGAAACAGTGGAAGTATTCCCTAATAAAATATATCATTTAACTTTAAAATGTGATGTTTTAATGAGTTTTAAAAATGATATATTAAATTCATATGGTAATATTACAAGACAAACAAATTATAATAATTTTTATGATTTTGATTATTCAAGCGAAGTAAGAAAAGAGAGTAATATTTATAATTCAAATGTTGTTTTTGAAGATGTTAAAACAACTATTTTGTGTACTATAGGTGGTGTATAATATGGCACAACGCGCTAAAATTATGTTTTTACCTAAAGGAGTAAGTCAATTTTTAAAAGTTGCTGAAAAATATTCCGGATGGACTCAAAGTACAGATGATATTAAAACAAATGGTTTTATTTATACTGATAATAAAAACAATATTCAAGAAGTTAATAGCAATTATTGGTTTAGATTAGCTGCAGATAATGGTTATAAAATAACTAGAATGTACCGAACTAATAGTACAGGAACATCTAATACTTATGAGTATAATCTGGATGATTATATTTACCCATGGGTAGAAGGTACTGCGAGTGTTATAATTAACTATTTATATGTTGAAGTTGAACAGGAAGGTGTGACATATAATTTAGAACAGAATTTAACAAATTGCGCTTCAAATATTAGTGGTAGTACAATAAATGAAGAAGAAGATAAAGAAATTATTTTAACCTGTGATAATGGTTTTATATTTGATGAAGTACCAACTATTACTATAGGTGATGATACCTTTGATTTTAATTTAAACGAAGATTCAACAGTTGCTACAATAACAGTTGATATAACAGGTGATGTTGTTATAAATGCAGTTGCCAGAAAAAATACAAGGGTTTTTATTACAGGAACTATTGTTAATGCTAATTGTAATTATTCAGATGGTGAACTTTTAAAAGTAAATAAAAATATTATTATAACTGTTGAACCTGGTTATACCTTTAAAGGCACATATCTTTATAAAAGAGGTGTTCTGTCATATGAATTTGTTAATTATGAAACATATTTAGAAATAGAACTAGATGAAAATGATTTAAACTATGATTTTTATTTAGATGATGATTATATTGCAACTAAAAAAATTGAACAATTAGGTACTTTTGTTAATCTATATAAAACTAATCAATCAGAACTAACCGAATTATCTAAAGTTAGATTTTATGAAGAATTAGGGCAAATTACAGATTATGGTCAATTTATTAATTCATTATATATATTACCTTTTGATATTCCTAGTGATATTTTAGGCGGTACAAGTACAATATTATTAGGTAATTTTGATAGTGGTGTAGAAAGCACCTTAATAACAACTTATTCATTTAATGTTGATGGTGGAACTATTGAAGTTCCTTTAAAATATAATAATATATATGATTTTGTTAATACTGAATGTGTTTTACATTTACCATTTTTAGGAAAAGTATATCTAAATACTGAATATGTTATAGGGCAAACATTGACTATAACATTTACCATAGAATTATATAGTGGTACTTTAACAGCTAATATTAAAAGTAGTTTTAATAATGAAATAGTTGCAAGTCTTCAAGGTTTAATAGGTATGAATATCCCGTTCATTCAAAAATCTAATGGTAATGTTATTAATAGTATTAGTAATGTTTATAAGAATAAAATTAATAGATGTTTTATAGAAGTGAATAGAAACATACCATATACTAAAAATGATAATATTTTTGGTGGTTCAGTAGTTGAATATGGTAGAATTGGAGATTATACAGGGTATTTAGAATGTGATAACATAATATTAGAAACTAATGCAACTAATCAAGAACAAGAAGAAATAAAAAATTTATTAAGGAATGGGGTATTTATATAATGGAAATTACCAAGTTATTAATAGTATTAGTAATGTTTATAAGAATAATATTTTATTGTCAACATAAAAAATAATAAAAATTAAATAATGTTCCACGTGAAACAATTTTAGTTACAAATATTTGATGAAATTATTTTGTCAATATTTGTAACTATTTTTGTGTCAAATTTTGTGTCAAATATTTTGTCAAATTTTGGTACAATTGTAAATATTCTAAATTGTGTCAATTTTTGGTACAATTTACTACGAACATATGTTCGGGGAATTTAATCGAGATGGGGAGGTGGGATAACCC
>Ga0209409_1003220_pt1 | contig 10938 bp, 6 predicted proteins | sample AD_JPNMR1_MetaG_FD_184424 | JGI IMG/M metagenome (GOLD analysis project Ga0209409, IMG submission 184424) | Active sludge microbial communities of municipal wastewater-treating anaerobic digesters from Japan - AD_JPNMR1_MetaG (SPAdes) (version 2) | ecosystem: Engineered > Bioreactor > Anaerobic >...
ACCGATCGTTTCCACTGCCTTCTGGTTAATTGTCCATTTTTGGGTAAACTGACCCAAGTTCAGTATAATCGCTGCAATTATCATGGAACTCACGTATGCCGGCAATGTTATCCCGTGTCTCTTGAAGAAGTTCGCCAGCACTGCGCCTAATCCTATGGCAGCCAGCAAAAAGGCGAAATTTTTCATCAAGCTATCATATGAAAGTTTTTCGTCCCCGTTTCCATTTACAAAATCGAGATCGTACTTCTCCGGATGAGGTTGAAGGTGATTTCTTTCTATCAAGAATCTTCCTATGGGACCTCCGATTAACGATCCAGCCACAAGCCCAAATGTAGCAGCAGCCATAGCTGCCGTCATGGCTCCATTCAACCCTAGATCCTCAAACAGTGGGGCAAAGGCTGCTCCCGTACCATGTCCGCCTGTCATTGTGACAGAACCGGTCACTAAGCCTAAAAGCGGGTTTTGATTCAATATTTTAGCAAGAGTAACGCCGATCCCACATTGAATTATACAAAGTACTACTGCACATAACCAAAAAACTATAACCTGAAGCCCTCCTCTTTTTATCAGCTCGATGCTCGCCGTAAATCCTATAGAGGTAAAAAATATCATCATAAATGGGGATTGGAGGGTGGTATCCATTTCTATGGTAAGCATTCCCGATTGTCTGAATACCAAGTTGGCAGCTGCAAAAATTAGCCCTCCTACCACAGGATCCGGAATACAAAATTTGTACAATATCGGCACCTTAGATTTCACGTAACCACCAAAGTAAAAGATTATGGCAGCCAATGCAGCTGTCTGCATCATATCGAGCTTAACGATCATAATTCGATCCCTCCGATAGATTAAGTGTAATTATGCTGTAAATAACACTAATAATTATGGAGTTATAGCACCTAACAAAATATTATATAGCTTCAAAGGTTATAGTAAAGTAATTTTAAGTATACTTTCATCAATTTACCTCCTATTATTAAGAAATCATTAGATAAAGCAAACTTATCACATCTTTCAGCAATTTTTTATGATCATATTGCTATCTTTTAACTGTACTTTAAAATAACACTTTCACTTTAACGCAGGAAGAGGGGGTTTCCCCCCTCTTCCTGTTGTTGCATATATAGTTGTTTATCTAGCCAAATGCTCCTACTTTATTGAAAGATATTTTTTAGGTACCTCTATCTCAGTCATGCCGAGATATCCTTTGCCAAATACATACGTATCCTGGTAAACCATGATGTAATTTGTCCTTTCAACCCCCGTGCTAACGTCTGTATAACGACTACCGTTAACCTTTATGCCCGGCGTAATGCCCTTGCACGCAGCTATGAAATCCTCGACGGTGAGTTTAGCCTTTCCCTCTACTACCCTCTTTCCCAATTCACCTAAGCCGGCCGTGACAACATAGGGATGGGAGTAAACCCATGTGCCAAGTCGTCCGCTAGCTCCCTTTTGCTTTATAACTTCTTCTATCTTTTTGACTATCTCCGGGAAGTTGCCCTTCTCAGCCGTCAAATCCAATCCCAGCGCTCCAGGATATCCCATTAAAGGAGAGGCGTAATCGGGTTCGACAAAATATCCTCCGTAATTTACAATTTGCCTGATCAACGGCTCAGTCTGAGCGTCATTGGTGCAGAAGAAGGCAGTTTCCTTGCCATATTTCTCGAGCCATGCGGGCACCTTTTCCAATATGAACTGCTGGGCTCCAGCCACACCGACATCGCTCACCGGGTCTGGTGCCGTTTCAAAGTGAAAATTAACGCCGATGTCCTTGCATGTAGCTTCCATTATGAACTGCTGGGCTCCAGCCACACCGACGTCACTCACCGGGTCTGGTGCCGTTTCAAAGTGAAAATTAACGCCGATGTCCTTGCATGTAGCTTCCATTATGTTGCGCCTTCTTGAAAGCAGCTCATAGCTCATGTGCCTGGGGAAGGAAATATGAACGAAGTTCTTTGCGCCCATCTTTTTGACAGCGACGGGAAGGAGGTAACCCCTATATATATCATTCGCATTCACAGTCAGATCAGCTACAGAAGATATGACGCCCGGATCCTCTTGGGAGTTTCCGGCTAAACACAATATATCAGGCCTTTTTTCCTTGACCCTCCTAAATGCTTCGGTGGTGCCCGGGACGGCCGTGCTGGCGATGATCACTTTCATCTTTGGATCATCCGCAAGGCCTACTATCTGGCTTATCGTAGTTTCCATCTCTTGCATGAAGTTATCGGGATAGGTGACGTGCTTTACCATACCTCCGTGGGCCTCATCCCCATATATCTCCATCAGTTTCTCGGCACCGCGAAGTTCGTCTTCCTGTTGTGATACGGTTCCAGTCATGACGCCAATATGAAAAGGCGCTGCCGCATACGACACACCACACCCGCATAAAACAACTAAAGCCACAGCCGCGAGCATCAAAACAAAACTACCGGCCTTTTTCACGTACTTTCCCTCCCCTTAATAAAATATACAAAACATAATGTTGCAACAATCCCAAAATGAATTATTGCACCAAAAAAGGATAGGGTCAATGCTTTAAATACTTATGACAGATCATTGTCAGGCCTTTGCGTCTATCTCGCACTCAATCCCTTAACTGCATCTACGAGCCTATCTACCTCTTCCTTTGTGTTATATAAAGAAATGCCGATCCTCGTAAGGCCACCGCTTTCAAGCAATCCCAATATTTCTATGGGACGTATCGCATAAAAGTGACCATCCCATGCCAGTATCCCCTCTTCGTTCAAATGCTTGCACACCTGGATGGGATCATGACCCTCAAGGGTGAAGGATATGGTAGGGGCGCGGCGACTTCCATCAAAATGAGGTCCGTAAATTGTTACGCCAGGAATGTCCCCTAAGTTCTTGTAGGCGTATAAAGCAAGTTCGTGCTCGTAGGAGGATATCTTTTCCATAGCGGAGACGAGTTTTTCTCTCAAAGTATTGCCCTTCCCATAAGTCGAGATATATTCGATGGCAGCCTTGACTCCAGCTATGCCCTCGTGATTTAGGGTGCCGGTCTCGATGCGATAGGGAGCTTTATGGTCTTGAGTGCAAACCCTTTCGCAGTCTAGCTGTTCGAGCAAACCTTCCCTAGCATATAAGATCCCAACGTGAGGGCCATAAAACTTATATGCAGAACATAGCAAGAAGTCTACTCCCAGGGATTTGACATCTATGGAAAAATGAGGGGCGTAATGGACCGCATCGACCGAAAGGTAAGCCCCAACATCATAGGTCCAACGCCTGACTGTGGCAATGTCGTTAACAGTCCCTAGGGCATTAGAAGAAAAACCCATTGCGACGAGGCGCGTGTTTTCCGTCATCTTCTTGCGAAAATCGTCCATATTAAGCGTACCGTTTGGAAGAAGTTTCACCTCGCGAACGATAACTCCACGCTCCCTTAGTCGCAACCATGGACCGCGATTTGCCTCGTGATCCAACTGGGTGATGAGAACCTCGTCACCCGGTCGCAAGGACCTTTCCATGGCTCTGCTTAGGGCATAGTTCAACGTAGTCATATTTTGTCCAAAGGAGATGGTATTACCGCCTTCCGCTCCCAAGAAAGCTGCGACGGCATTTCTTGCCTCTGCTATTAACCTGTCGGATTCCATCGTGGTTACGAAATAACCATGGGAGTTAGCGTTACAATTCGTAAAATAAGCCGTGACAGCATCAATCACTGCCTTCGGTACCTGAGTTCCACCCGGACCGTCAAAATAGGCTAAAACATGACCGTTATAGGTCCGATCAAGGGAGGGAAAATCTTTCCTGCGCAACTCAAATTCTCGATATAAGTCATCCATCAGTTTATCCTCCCGTCATCAATATGGATAGACACAAGACTTATTATACTCAAAAAAGGCCAGCAACCCCCATATGGTCATAAGATTTAAAAATTTTTTCTCCTTGCCCTTTAAACCATCACCACAAAAAGCTCCATGGGAATATCTGCAGTAAGCCTTTGTGCTCCCTTGTCCGTAACGAGGTAATCGTCTTCCACCCTCATACCGCCATAGCCTTCTATGTAAATGCCCGGCTCAACGGTCACAACGTCTCCCTCTTCAAGGATATCCGTAGATCTCGACGATAATCTGGGCATTTCATGAACCTCAAGGCCAATCCCATGTCCTAAGCTGTGCGTAAAATATTTATCCAGGCCTCGATTGGCTAAAATTTGCCTTGCTGCAGCATCGACATCCCTAGCGGCAACTCCAGGTTTTATCCTTGAAACCGCTTCGATATGGGCCATACACAGCAAACTATGAATCTCCACGGCCTTTTTAGATGGAGACCCTATATAGACGTTCCTGGTTATATCGGAAACGTAACCTTCATACCTGGCGCCAAAATCGATCGTAGCCCATTCGCCCTTTTGCCACTCCCGCAAAGTAGGTCTGCCGTGAGGGAGGGCAGACCTTTCGCCCGAGGCAACTATGAAGCCCGTATCTCCCCAACCGCCTTCTGCGCCTAAAAGCCTCATTTCATACTCCAGCCTTGCGGCTACTTCCGTTTCTTTGATGGCAGGCCTAATATTGTTTAATATGTTTAAAAAGGCCTTACTGGCCTGCTCGGCGGCTTTTTTAATGAGTTCAACTTCTTCCTGCGATTTTTTTCGCCTACAAACAGCTAAGGCATCCGACACATCGACCAATTCGAATCCAAGCCGTGCTAATTTAAGGTACAAATAGCTTGGCAGGGTCTTAGCGTTAATGCCAATCGTTTTAGCGCCTAAATCTCTCAGCAATGACTCCACTAAAGCAATATCTTCATTATTGCCTTTATCTATCACAGTAAAAGGTGATTGTTCCCTAGCCTGCAAGATATACCTGCCGTCAGTGATTAAAAACCTTTCCCTTGGGCCAAATATTAGAACGCCGCTTGTGCCTCGAAAACCGGAAAAATAGTACAAGTCTTCCCATCCGACACCCTCGATGTTAAAAAGCACCACGGCATCGATGCCGTTTGGCCACAAATTCTTGCCTGCCCTGTTGTGTCTGCTAACAATCAAGTTGCGATTCATTATCCAATCTAACCTCTTTTCAAAATATATTAACCGGTACACTTTGCCCACATTAATAACAAGCTATAAGATGTAAATTCGATAGGAACCTCAAGTAACGTCCATTATAGTGTGTAAAAAGGGTTGGGTAAGGTAAAAAATATTTAAGGGCCACCCTCCCTCTGGTAAGATGAAGCTTGAACAAACACCAATACCAGGAGGGATTATGGATGGCCCAATACCAGGTTATCATCGACACGAATATGTTGCAACATTTATTTTCCAAAGACGAAGGTCTAGCTAAGCTGGCGGAGCAAGTCTTAAACCAGATACTTAAAGCTCAAGCCTCAAAGCATGAAGGGCAAAAACCTTACGAACGAACCGATGAGAGGCAGGGATATAGGAACGGACGTAGGGAAAGGTCTCTTACGACCAGGATAGGCAAGTTAGTTTTAGATGTACCACGCCTTAGGTGTGGCGAGTTTTCGACGGATATGTTTGAGCGCTACCAAAGAAGCGAGCAGGCGCTGCTCATATCCCTTCGCAAGGTAAAAAACATAGTTGAAAAGCTATGCGGGTGTGAGTTTTAAATCAAGCGTATCCGAACTCCGTAAGAAGCTAGATCAAACTGTGAAGGCGTGGAACGAGAGGGATTTAAGCGATAGGGAATATCCCTTTCTTTTAGTGGATGCCTTGGTCATAAAGGTGCGAAAGGGCGGCAGGGTAAACCTTCAAAGCGTGCTTATAGCCTGTGGGATAAATAGGGAAGGTTACCACGAGATACTGGGCTTAAGCTTGGGTGACGGAAAGTCTTAAGCAAGTTGGTCTGAATTTTTCATGGAGCTTAAAAGGCGTGGACTCAAAAGGCGTCGACCTAGTGGTTTCAGATGACCATAAAGGGCTAGTAAAGGCCGTAATGACGCATTTTCAGGGTTCAAGCTGGCAGAGATGTCAGACTCACTTCCTGCGCAACATACTAGAGGCCTGTCCAAAGTCGCTTCAAGGTAAACTGTATGCTCGCATAAAGCATATCTTCGAAGCTCCGGATATGGATACAGCAAGAAAGCTCTTGGACGAGGTCGTAGAAGAGTTTGAAAGGCTGGCACCCAAGGCGATAGAGAGGCTTGAAGCAGGCTTTGAAGATGCAATGGCAATCATGACACTTCCCGAAGGCATCAGGCGCAGGTTACGTACTACAAACGCCGTAGAACGTCTAAACCGTGAGATTAGGAGGCGTGAAAGGGTCATAGGTATATTCAATGGCGAAGAATCGGCGTTGAGGCTAATTGGCGCAGTGCTCGTAGAGATAGATGAGTCATGGACAACCGGGAACAAATATTTGGATATGACAGAATACCTGTTGCAGAGAAATAAGCAGGAAGAAGCAGAATCAATGGGAGAAAGCAAATCTAAAGTATGCAGCTTAGTGGGACTCCATTGAGCTGCATAATATGCCAGAGGGATTTTACACACAAAAGTGGACTTGACCGCTGATTCATCTGGGAAAAAAGCTATTCCCCAACCATCAGGATTATTCTCTCCCCTATGGCGAAATCCTCTGAAAGAGATATCTGGCCTCACAGGCAAATTGAAGCAAAGCCCTAGTAACTCGCACATTTTTCTTTCCCCTCCCAGAACCCGACTTAGTTCTTTTAACCAAAATAACGATTGGGAAAAGGTATTTAATGATTATCCATAACACCCTAGAAATGCGATTAAAGTAAAAAATTCGATGAAGATACAAAACGTAGCGCTAATCCCCCATAGGTAGGCTACAAACTCGGCTTCGTCCTCGTCGACCGGACCCATAAGATATGTTTCAATCCCTCATAGGTAGGCTACAAACGACAAGCGTTCCTTCATCTTTGGCAACCAAAAGAAGTTTCAATCCCTCATAGGTAGGCTACAAACCGGGAGACGGAAAAGGGGGACAATTTGTCCCCTTTTAGGTTTCAATCCCTCATAGGTAGGCTACAAACTTTGCTGTACATGGACACCCTGACTTCCCGCATTTCCTGGTTTCAATCCCTCATAGGTAGGCTACTAACCGTAATTTCCGACCTTGCCCTGCCTTAATGTCCGACGTTTCAATCCCTCATAGGTAGGCTACTAACCCGACGCGCCCGCCGAATATGCCGTAATCGTCCGCAAGTTTCAATCCCTCATAGGTAGGCTACTAACTCTCCGTTCGCAAGCCTTAGCGCCATCTCGGACACCAGTTTCAATCCCTCATAGGTAGGCTACTAACCAAAGCTTTTAAGCGTTCGTCAAGCTGCAAAAGAGCTGTTTCAATCCCTCATAGGTAGGCTACTAACGGGAGGCGTGATCACCATTATTGAAGATCAAATCCCAGTTTCAATCCCTCATAGGTAGGCTACTAACTACCGAGTGCAGCGAGAAAGCCCACACCTTCATTCTTGTTTCAATCCCTCATAGGTAGGCTACTAACATGTTTTTTCTTGATGGTAACTGATATCGGAGTTGCGTTTCAATCCCTCATAGGTAGGCTACTAACTAGAACAGAGGAACGCCGATACGCTTCATCTGTGGTGTTTCAATCCCTCATAGGTAGGCTACTAACGGCTTTTGAGTGCCCTCCCCGTGGCCCCAGTCCCGCGTTTCAATCCCTCATAGGTAGGCTACTAACCGGCAACGGTCGACCCGTCTTCGCCGGAGATCACCAGTTTCAATCCCTCATAGGTAGGCTACTAACCGCATTGTCTTGCTGCCGAACAGCCTTGCGTTCACACGTTTCAATCCCTCATAGGTAGGCTACTAACGTGACAGCTGACAATTCATTGGCTCAACAAATATCCGGTTTCAATCCCTCATAGGTAGGCTACTAACCGAAGCCCCCGCCCATGATCTGCGCAGGCGTTTTGCGTTTCAATCCCTCATAGGTAGGCTACTAACCAGGACGACTGGAAGCGCTTGGCCGGCAGTGTTACGCGTTTCAATCCCTCATAGGTAGGCTACTAACGCAAGGCCCGTAAGCCCGTCGGTGCCCGCCTTCTGCAGTTTCAATCCCTCATAGGTAGGCTACTAACTTGGCATCCGGCCCGGCTGCCCCGATTATAATCACCAGTTTCAATCCCTCATAGGTAGGCTACTAACCTGTGGCTTAACATTGGGATCTTTATAGAACGCCAGTTTCAATCCCTCATAGGTAGGCTACTAACGATTTCACCGCTATTGCGTGCCAGCTTAATCAGCCCAGTTTCAATCCCTCATAGGTAGGCTACTAACGAATCCAAAATGGCACCACTTACAAAGGCATGTTTCGTTTCAATCCCTCATAGGTAGGCTACTAACTATCCCGCCGACGACGTATCTTGCCTTTTGCATGATGTTTCAATCCCTCATAGGTAGGCTACTAACCTCCGTTCGCAAGCCTTAGCGCCATCTCGGACACCAGTTTCAATCCCTCATAGGTAGGCTACTAACTTATACTCCAGCTCCCCGCATATGTTGGCCAACTTGGTTTCAATCCCTCATAGGTAGGCTACTAACGTTTTGTAACTTTCACGCAGGACGACTACATCCCCAGTTTCAATCCCTCATAGGTAGGCTACTAACGGACCGTTCGGGATGTAGATGTAGGTGTCATGTTAGGTTTCAATCCCTCATAGGTAGGCTACTAACGTCTTTGGTGTCTTGCCGACCGTGAGGGAAGACTTGGTTTCAATCCCTCATAGGTAGGCTACTAACAAGAGCGATCCGGAAGGTCAGGAGTCCAAGTCGATTTACGTTTCAATCCCTCATAGGTAGGCTACTAACCCTTACAAATGAAGTTCCAAGCTCGAGGGACACGACCGGTTTCAATCCCTCATAGGTAGGCTACTAACGAGGGCATGCCATGACTGATGAAGCTTTATCTACGGTTTCAATCCCTCATAGGTAGGCTACTAACTTTGCCTTGAGGAATTTCCACAATTCCGTGAAACTGTTTCAATCCCTCATAGGTAGGCTACTAACGTACTCCGTCCTCATCGATGCAGTCATCCAAGTCCAGTTTCAATCCCTCATAGGTAGGCTACTAACTGGTTATGGACAGCGTATATGTCAGCAGATCTTTAACGTTTCAATCCCTCATAGGTAGGCTACTAACTAAAGGTGTGATTTGCATGGTTAAATCAGATGTTTCGTTTCAATCCCTCATAGGTAGGCTACTAACAGACATGAACATTGACGTCCTGCGGCAGAGATCCAGTTTCAATCCCTCATAGGTAGGCTACTAACACCGTACACAGAACCGTACACAACATATTCACATGTGGTTTCAATCCCTCATAGGTAGGCTACTAACCTGTTATGCCGTAATTAGTCTTTCCGCCTTTGTCGCTGTTTCAATCCCTCATAGGTAGGCTACTAACACAAAGCATTACGTGAAGGACTCGAGAGAGAGCGCAGTTTCAATCCCTCATAGGTAGGCTACTAACGGATCCTTTTCTTTCGCCGTCATAACTCTTTCCTCAAGTTTCAATCCCTCATAGGTAGGCTACTAACGCTGTCGCGAGGGCGATAGCCGAGTTCGCGAACAAAGTTTCAATCCCTCATAGGTAGGCTACTAACTCAGATACGTCGCATCAGTGGCGAGATCGGCACTCGTTTCAATCCCTCATAGGTAGGCTACTAACTATCAGCGAGAAATAATGGATGCCGTGACGGATCCTCGTTTCAATCCCTCATAGGTAGGCTACTAACCAGCTATTCGGCAAGCAGGGCAGCGTTGCTGGAGGCAGTTTCAATCCCTCATAGGTAGGCTACTAACCTACGACCTCGCTTAAAGCATCGGGGTTATAATTCCAGTTTCAATCCCTCATAGGTAGGCTACTAACTTGTTCCCGGATTCTTTTTTCAAGGGCATCAAAGTCGTTTCAATCCCTCATAGGTAGGCTACTAACTTTAAGAGGTACAATCATACCAACCGCCCTAAGTTAGTTTCAATCCCTCATAGGTAGGCTACTAACCCCCTCTCTTTCATCTGCCTTGCCCTTTTTTACATCCTGGTTTCAATCCCTCATAGGTAGGCTACTAACTTAAGAAGGTTTGGAGCATGGCAGACGAGTCTGATGGTTTCAATCCCTCATAGGTAGGCTACTAACGCTCCATCGACAGCTACTGCATTCGTTTTCATGCAAGTTTCAATCCCTCATAGGTAGGCTACTAACTTACCTCACCATTCTCAATTACTCCACCTTTAGAAAAGTTTCAATCCCTCATAGGTAGGCTACTAACTGGAGATGTTATTGTGAAAGTGTTCGTAGCAGCTTCGTTTCAATCCCTCATAGGTAGGCTACTAACCGTTGGTGGGATCAATATAGTTTACACGCAGGGCGTGGTTTCAATCCCTCATAGGTAGGCTACTAACCGGTTAAAAAGAAAATAGCAGAATGCCGAAAGGAGCCGTTTCAATCCCTCATAGGTAGGCTACTAACGGATGGTCCGGCAGCTCCTCATCACTCATCTGCTTGAGTTTCAATCCCTCATAGGTAGGCTACTAACCTAGTACCAGCCGGGATAAACCGGTCGTGATTGGTGGTTTCAATCCCTCATAGGTAGGCTACTAACCTTATAGGTTTCTTCAGTTTTATTTATAAACAGAAAAAGTTTCAATCCCTCATAGGTAGGCTACTAACTTTGAATTTCATGCCAGAAGGGCCCGATGGGCCCAGTTTCAATCCCTCATAGGTAGGCTACTAACTCGATGATCTCCTTCCAAACCCGGCGCACCGTATCCAGTTTCAATCCCTCATAGGTAGGCTACTAACCTCCTGCCACCTGTTCATTCGGTCTCCTATTGTCCTGTTTCAATCCCTCATAGGTAGGCTACTAACCATGACGAATATCTTCTTTGATTGCCTCCAGATCCAGTTTCAATCCCTCATAGGTAGGCTACTAACCTCCCCCATAATAGATGTCACAATAGA
>Ga0209409_1003223_pt1 | contig 10927 bp, 7 predicted proteins | sample AD_JPNMR1_MetaG_FD_184424 | JGI IMG/M metagenome (GOLD analysis project Ga0209409, IMG submission 184424) | Active sludge microbial communities of municipal wastewater-treating anaerobic digesters from Japan - AD_JPNMR1_MetaG (SPAdes) (version 2) | ecosystem: Engineered > Bioreactor > Anaerobic >...
ACCATGGTTGTGTTTCCGGAATCCTTCCAGAGCTCATAATCATAGCCGCCGTGGGTTCCGGTTTGATTAGAAGTAATTGTTACGTCTGCCTGTACATTTACCGCAAGGAGAGTAAACAAAACAGACAAACATAACATGGCTGAAACAATTAGCCTCAACTTGTGTTTCATTTCATACTTTCTCCTTCTTAAAATAATTATACAAATTCAAAATATTTAGATTGCATTAAGCAAATTACTTTCTTGATTCTGCACACTATATATTTGATATATTTATTCGAATTTGATAATTATTTTAAGGCCATAAAAGAAGTATAAAAAATAAAACTTTAAACATGCTTCTCAAGCTTCATAATGATCGGCAGCGCAATAACTCCTCCTATTAGTGCCGTTACAAGCTGGGGCCATCCGAAAGCGGCACCGGCTAAATTCAAGGCTTGATTTTTAGGCAATAGGTTGAAAAAAGGAATAATATAAAGAAGCGAACCGTATATAACTACAAATTTAGCAACGGAGCCTACAGCTATCGCAACGATTTTTTTCTTTCTGAAAATATAAAACGCAAGTACGAGCACAAAGTTTCCCAGTGCAATAAACGGAGCCAGCGGTAAAGGAAGCTTTGCGCCTGTAAGTATGGCACCGAAAGGAGCAAGAACCGATATTACTGCTCCGCCGTAAATCCCGACCAAGGTTGCGGATACGACAAGACACGCGTTAACCAAGGGGCCTACAATAAAGTTACTGTTCAGACCGGCAGGGATGGTTCTTCCGAGAGCCTGGAAAACTATAGTCAGTGCCAAAAGCATTGCCGTTCTTGTTATAAATTTAATCTTGCTGTTATTCATTTTTAATCCCTCTCTTTGTTTGATTTTTATAATGTATTATTCCACCCAATAATAACTTATAACACAGATTATAATCCTAATAGGACCGAATATTGAAGTTAAAACGTACGGATAATTTTACAAAGTTATTCTAACAGATAATATAACTCATGAAAAGACATTTGGAGGTTTCAATGTATCTTTAAGAAGAAAAATTTTAAAGTTGTATATGTGTTGTCAAGGCAGATTAATTCCAGGATTGAGTTTATAGAGTATAAAAAATGAATGTTCTCACTAAAGCCTTCGCAACCATCAAGTTATGAAATAGTATGTGGAGGCAACCGAGTTTTCTTTATTAATTATTGTTGACATTTTGGTCTATAAAGTATAGACTTATAGTATGAGTCGATATCATATAGACCAAGGAGGATTGGCATGAAGGAATATAAACTTACTGAAAGCGAAGAAAAGTTTGCAGATATAATCTGGCAGAATGAGCCCATTGGCTCAGGAGAGCTTGTGAAGCTATGTGAAAAAGAAATGAACTGGAAAAAGTCAACTACATACACAGTTTTGAAAAAGCTATGTGAAAAGAACATTTTTAAAAATGAAAATGCTGTAGTTGAGTCTGTAATTAAAAAAGACGAATATTATGCAAATCAAAGCAGACGTTTTGTTGAGGATACTTTTGGAGGATCCTTGCCCAAATTCCTGACAGCTTTTATTGGAGGAAAAAAATTAAGCAGGCAGCAGGCGGAAGAGCTTAAAAAGTTGATTGACGAGCATAAGGAGGTGCAGCAATGAGCGAACTGTTTCTTTCCGTTTTAAATATGAGCTTTACGGCAAGCTATGTGATTCTTATAGTGATACTTGTCCGGCTTCTACTTAAAAAAGCTCCGAAAGCTATCTCCTATGCTTTGTGGGCTGTGGTTGCTTTTCGCCTGGTGATTCCGTTCTCTTTTGAAAGCAAGTTGAGTGTTATGCCGCCCAGCATAGCCAATACCGATGTTGTTTCAATTTCCAAGACCAGCTATCAACCGGCCACGCAGATAGATAGTGGATTGGACAAAGTTGATTCAATTGTAAATCGGTCACTTCCCGCACCGGTTGTTGAAAAAAGTATGGATTTAATTGAGATTTCTATAGAAATAGGGGCATACATCTGGATTTTAGGCATAATAGCATTACTTGTCTACAGCCTTGTATCAGTCTTGATATTAAAAAAACAGCTAAAAAATGCACGATTGATAGAAAACAACATATATGAAGCTAAGAATTTGAAAACACCCTTTATGCTAGGAGTAATAAGGCCTAAAATATATTTGCCGGTAGGTCTTGACGACACTGAAAGAAGCTATATTTTGCTGCATGAACAAACCCATATCCGCCGAACAGACCATATAATTAAGATAATAGCTTTTCTGGTATTGTCGGTACATTGGTTTAATCCTCTTGTATGGATTGCGTTTATGTTAATGAATACGGATATGGAACTGTCCTGTGACGAAAGAGTATTGAAAGAAATGAATGAGGATATAAAAAAGCCTTATGCCAATTCATTATTGTCGCTTGCCGCCGGAAGGCATATCTTAAATGGCAGTCCCCTTGCTTTTGGTGAAGGAAATGTAAAAAGGAGAATTAAAAATGTGTTAAGTTATAAGAAATTTTCCTCCTGGGTGATTGCTGTGTCAGTGGTAACTTTAATTGTTGCAGGAATTGCACTGGTTTCCAATCCAATGAGGGGAGATACGATTGAACCTAAAGATAATATAGGAGAAAGTCCATCGGGTAAGAGGGTAAAAATTGAGTTTCTCTCCGGTTTAATGGGATTTAAATCACTAAACAAGTTTGAAACTGCCGAATCTAAAATATACGAATTCATTGATTCGACAATTCAAAACAGTCTAACCCCTTCAAAAGAGTATGATTTTAATAACAATTACACAAATAAGTATTCCGTAAAATTGTCCGGTGAGGCAGGTGAACAGAGTTATGAACTTTATTACGATACTTTGTACGATAAAGCCTATATTGATAAAGGCGACGGTATTTACGAAGTAAGTGACGATTTTGCACGGTATATCGATTCATTTCTGGAGCATACAAACATTACCGTCAATATAGATGACACCGATGCTGCTGCACTGTTTAGAAAATACGGTTGGACGCTGGACTACCGGATTGGTACAAAGAAAGTCAAATTCAACAGCCTCAAAATCTTATCGGGTTTTAATCCGAACGATTATTATTTTGCATATAACAATGAGCTTTCAAAAGATATAGGTCTGGACATGAGCGGATACTCCGATTCTTCAAATATAGATGTTGAAATATACAGGATTTATGAGAGCATGCCACAGGAGTTTTATCCGATACGAAATTGCAGAGGTATTGTTATTAAAAGCAGCGGCAAAATAATTGGCGCATTCATCAGCGCCGGGCGTCATGATACTTTTAATGCCTGCAGTTTGAAAGGAAACGGCTTTGAAAAAGTGACCGGTAAAACATTTAACGCATGGCTTGCGAACATGGTTAAATCTGACGACCTTGAAGCAAGACTATCCCAATTGGAGCCGGAACAGGTTATTAAAGAGTATTTTGCGGCGCTGAATAAAAAAGATGACAAGACGGCGGCGTACTGTATATCGAAGAAAACTCTCATGAGAGGTTTATCAAGCAATTTGGAAAACAGTGAATTATTTAATGAGAGTTTAGAATTACCTTTAAAGGGTGCCGGTAACAATTTAAAATCTGCAAAGCTATTGAAGGCTGAATTGTTTCATGTACCCGATAATTACACTAAAATCTTTAATATTACTGTAAATCTCAAATTCAAAAAAGAAATAACCATCAGTAACGGAGAGCAGCAGAGGGACTGTACCATGGTTTACGAATCTCCCCAGACCGGATGGAAAATAGAAAGCATTGGGCATTAAAGTTGATGGGCGAAATGCCCATTATTTTTTTATTACGATAAACCCATACCTTTCGGTTGGAACCCTTTATAGAAGAATAATGTTAAAAAATCAGGCAATTATTTTAAGCACAAAAAGCCTTTAATATGATAAAATGATTGAATATATTTGTGTAAAATACTAAAATATAGACTATAACTAAAAAAGTCATTAATAATCATATATCATAAAAATTTGAAATAATATTTGCAATATAGTTTGAAAGAGGGAGAGAAATTTGAAGAAGCTGTTGCCCTACATGAAAAAGTATATGGGTTATGCGGTTCTTAGCCCTATACTTATGATATTAGAAGTAGTCGCAGATATAATTATTCCTTACCTGATGTCTCTGATTGTGGACGTAGGTATTAAAAATCAGGATATAGACTACATAGTGAAGATTGGACTTCTGATGGTTGCATCGGCAATTTTGGCCATGGTGTTCGGTATTGTAAGCGCCCATTTCGGAGCCAGGGCAGGGTTTGGATTTGCTTCGGAAATTAGGGAGGCAGCCTTTACAAAGATTCAGACTTTTTCCTTTGCAAACCTTGATCAATTTACTACGTCGTCGCTCATAACAAGGCTGACCAATGACTGCAACACAATAGGCCAAGTCACCATGATGAGCCTGCGTATGGCAATAAGGGCACCTTTTATGATGCTTTTTGCCCTCGTAATGTCGACAACGATAAATGCATCGCTGGCAAGGGTGTTTGCAATTACCATACCGCTTACCGTGTTTTTTATAGTTGTGGGTATAAAAAAAGCAACCCCTTTATTTAAGGAAATGCAAACCCGCGTTGACCGGGTAAACGCAATTATTCAGGAAAACTTGATAGGTATAAGGGTTGTTAAGTCCTTTAACAGGCAGGATTTCGAAGAAAATAAATTCAAAGAAAGAAACGATGCTTTAAGAGATACGGCACTTAAGGCCATTTCTCTAATTATACTTATCATGCCGCTTCTTAACATCATAATTTATTCCACGATAATTGCCGTTCTATGGTTTGGCGGACAGCAGGTGTCTGCAGGTACCATGGGTGATGGGGAATTAATCTCTTTTATTACTTATATTACTCAGATCATGATTTCACTTATGATGATGTCAATGTTTTTCCTGCAGTTTATGCGTGGTACTGCATCGGTGAGCAGAATATCGGAGATATTAAACACCGAGTCGGAAATAAAGGAAGCTCAAAATCCCGTGAGGGAGCTAAAAGACGGTTCTGTCCGGTTCGATAATGTGAGCTTTTGCTATCCCGGAAGCCAAGAGAAAACCTTGAAAAATATAAATTTTGAAATAGAATCCGGGGAGACTCTTGGAATAATCGGTTCCACCGGTTCATCCAAATCTACTCTGGTTCAGCTAATTCCAAGGCTTTATGATGTGACTGAGGGTTCTGTTGCGGTAGGTGGGGTGGATGTCAGAGAATATGATATTGAAGCATTGAGGGATCAAGTGGCGTTTGTACTGCAGAAAAACACGCTGTTTTCCGGGACGCTGCGGGAGAATATGCGATGGGGCAATGAAAATGCCACTGACGAACAGATTATTGAAGCTCTTAAGCATGCACAGGCTTGGGAATTTGTATCGCAATATGAAGACGGACTGGACCATTGGGTTGAACAGGGAGGAGAAAATTTCTCCGGAGGGCAGAAACAGAGACTTACAATTGCAAGAGCCCTTATTAAGTCACCCAAGATTATTGTACTTGACGATTCCACCAGTGCCGTTGATATGGCCACTGATGCAAAAATTCAACAAACGTTTAAAGAGGATTTGGGTGATATAACTACTATTATAATTGCCCAGAGAATTTCTTCTGTACAGCATGCGGACAGAATTATTGTTATGAATGAGGGAGAAATAGAGTCCATAGGGGACCACAATACTTTGTTGAAGATTTCCCCGATTTATAGGGAAATATATGAATCACAGCAGAAAGGGGTGGTGGGACAATGAGCAACCCAAAAAAACATTTGCATTTAAAGCCCAAAAACCCAAAGAAAACGCTTATAAGGCTGTTTAGCTATTTTAGATATAATAAAATAATGTTTTTTGGAGGAATATTCTTCATCATGCTGGGAGCGGCAGCACAGGTAGCAGCTGACGGTATGTTGAGCCCTATAATCGATTCCTTTGTAAAAGGCAGTGACAGAAGTGTTTTCATTAGGTATGTTCTTATCATGGCAGCAATAGTGGTTGTTATTGCCGTGAGTCAGTATTTTGGAAACATGTTTATGGCTAAGCTGGCGCAAAAAACCGTTCACAAGATCCGTAAAGAATTGTTTGCCCATATGGAGAAGCTGCCCGTTTCTTATTTTGACAAACATTCTCACGGTGATCTGATGTCTACATTTACAAACGATGTGGATATGCTCAATCAAACTTTAGAACAGAGCGTATCTCAGATTATTATATCCGTTGTATCGGTGGTGGGAAGCTTCGGTATGATGCTGTATTTGAGTCCGCTACTGACAGTGATGGTAGTGGTTATGCTTGTGGTTATGTTTGCTTCGATAAGATATATAGGTCAAAAGTCTGCGAAAAATTTCCGTGCCCAGCAAGCTGCACTTGCAGATATCAACGGCTATATTGAAGAAATGATGACCGGTCAGAAGGTAGTAAAGGTTTTCAATTACGAAAAGCGTGCCATAAAGACTTTCAAAGAGAAGAATGAGGAGCTTCGCAAGGCAAGTACCGATGCATCCGCTTATGGAGTTATGCTTATGCCCATTATGGGTAATCTGTCTTATGTGATGTATGCCCTTGTATCCATGTTTGGAGCTTTTTTGGTGATGAAAGGCCGTATGACTGTCGGAAACATTGCATCGTTTTTGCAATATACAAGATCCATTTCAAGACCGATCACAATGGTTTCCAACCAAATGAATATGCTCTTTGCAGCTTTGGCCGGGGCGGAAAGAATCTTTAACTTAATGGATGAAGAAGTGGAAATTGACAACGGTGATGTCACCCTTGTAGGTGATCCAGAAGGTGGTAATAACCGTTATTGGAAGGTGCCGAAGGGAAACGGCGAATTTGAAATGGTTCCCCTTAAAGGATTTATAACCTTCCAGGACGTGGATTTTGGCTATTTGCAGGATAAGAAGGTCTTAAACAATATCAACCTTTATGCAAAACCGGGGCAAAAGATCGCTTTTGTGGGTTCTACCGGTGCCGGCAAAACCACAATTACAAATTTGATAAACCGGTTTTATGAGATAAATGAGGGCACAATCCTATATGACGGAATAGATATCAGGAGAATTAAAAAATATGATTTGAGAAGCACCATGAGTATTGTTCTTCAGGATGTACATCTGTTTGAGGGAACAATTGCGGATAACATAAGGTACGGAAGGCTTGATGCTACCGATGAAGAGGTAGTGGCAGCTGCCAAGCTTGCCAATGCCCATTACTTTATAAAAAATCTGCCCAAAGGTTATAATACGATGCTTGTTGCCGACGGACAGAATCTTTCGCAAGGAGAACGCCAGCTTTTGTCCATTGCCCGGGCGGCAGTGGCCAACCCGACCATACTTATACTTGATGAGGCAACATCTTCTGTGGATACAAGGACGGAGAAGCTTATTGCCGAAGGTATGGATAAGCTTATGGAAGGCAGGACTACTTTTGTAATAGCCCACCGCCTGTCCACTGTTCGGGATGCCAATGCGATAATGGTTCTGGAACATGGGGAGATTATTGAGCGGGGCGATCATGACGATTTAATGGAGCAGAAGGGACGATACTATGCTTTAAACACCGGAGCGGTAGAACTGGAGTAATAATAAAGTAATAAACAGTAATAAACAGGGGACGGTTCGAAACCACTGAAAAAGTAGGGTTTTTTAAGCCACTTTTACAGTTTTATACAGCCGAAAACATTTAATTCTAATTTTCAAAAGCAAAAAATAATGATTATTTTTACTTAAAGAGGATACCAGTTGGGCTATCCTCTTTAAATTTACTGCCAATGCTGTTAATTTTGATTGCATTGACATGCTTCTTAAGCCGTACCCTCGGGCACGGCTTAATCCATGAAATCTCTTCATCTCTCCATTTTTCCACTCTTGACTTGCTCGTTCTTTATATTTTTCTATAAATTCCTTCGTTTTTGCTCTTTGGCTGTATTCATAATATTCAGGTATATTTACACTTATTTCTAGAGTATTTGATTTCCCTATTTTGAAGCATTGATCTTTCTTTGGACATTTTTGACATCCTTCTACATCAAACTTATATTTCCATGATTCTCGACCGTCTCTTTTTCTTATCTTTCTCTGCTTCTCTACGGTATAATTCCCATAATCACAAAACCATTGGTCCGAATCCTTATTATACGCATATTTACTCTCATCTATTTTGTATACCATTTCACTAATCGGTATGTACGCTTCGGCACCGTTTTCTTTTATTACATCTAAAATTGGCTTCCTGAAATATGCTTTATCCCCATATACCTCTTTTATTTCTATTCCGCTATCCTTTGTCAAATCAATTAATTCTTCAAATCCTGTACCGTCAACGTATGCACCGTTATATACCCTTACTGCCGTTATTATCCTTTCTTTTGTCGTCATTGCATACTCTGTTTTATATCCAAAAAAACTTTCTGTTTTCGATTTATATCCTACTCTTGCATCCTGGTCTACTAATGACCTTATACTCTTTTGTTCTATAAATTTTGGGTCTTCTAATATCTCACGGGCTTTTTCTATAACTTTGCATGTTTTCGTATGTTTTTCCCCTTCAATTTTTTCTTCAACCTGCGCAATTACTTCTTCCACATAAGCCTTCATTGTCGCTTTTGCTTCTCTATGATCTGCTATTTCTTTATAGTTTGGAATATTTGTATTGATTTCTTCCGGTATCTCTCCTGCCTCTTTTTCTAAATTTTTAAATATCTTTTTGGCAATATGTTTTAATATCCTCTCGGGTACTTTTTTTACAGTATTGGCATGAGTGTGTGTACAATCAATACTAATTCCACCAGACTTAATTATATTTTTTTCTACACACTGTTTTACTACTTCCGTTATTATTTCATCCATTGTAACTTCCTGTAGCCTGTGAACTCTGAATTTTGCCAGTAAACTCGGATGGGGAAGTTCTTCTTCAGGATTAATTCCAAGAAACCATAAGTAAGCCAGATTTAATGAAGCTTCCTCGATTACACGTTCATCGGATAAGTTGTACAAATATTGAAGAATTAAAAGCCTTAACATAAGTTCAGGTTCTTTTGCAGGTCTGCCATAATATTTACAATAGGACTTTTCGAGTAGTTTATTAATAAAACTAAAATCAATTGCATTATTTATTAATTTAAGTATATGATTTTCTGGAATTTTATTGTATAATATTGAATAGATGCTTAATTGATTATTTTTATCTTTTAGCATTTAAAAAACCTCCTTTGTGGTGTTGGTTTTGCGTGATTCCATTATACCATTGAAGGAGGTTTTTTACTATATATTTGTTGAAATATATTGAATGTTTTACATTTTTTATTTGGTGTTTTTCAGTGGTTTCAAACCGTTCTCTGTTCATCGTTTCCTTAGGGATATTTAATGAAAAGGACTTTCCGGATCCTCTTTGATCCCAATTGACAACAATAAAGCCATCCTCAAGTTCTTCCTGATATTTTCTTGCATATGAGATTTGCGAATATCCCGGACCTCCGTGTAAAAAAAGAAGTATGGGATTATTTATATTTCTTCCCCTTATCATTATATACTGGTCTATTCCGCCTATCTCCACCTTTTCAATCAATGCAACGCTATTATTTCCTTCAATTTTCGGTGTTCTGGAGGGTATAAATAATACAAGCAATAAAAATATAATTAAAACAATTAAAGTTATTTTAAAAATTATATTTATCCTTTTCATATATAATCTCCCGGTATAATAGCATTTGTTAAAGCCTGTTCTCCCGGTCTTAAGTTTTCTTTTAACCCCTGAACTGTTTAATTACCGTTTTCAATAGTCTATTTATTATCCAAAATATTTTACTCCAGTTCAAATGCACCGGTATACAGTTGATAATACTGACCCTTTTTAGCTATCAGTTCCTCATGATTGCCGCGTTCAATGATACGTCCATGATCCAATACTATTATAACATCAGAGTTTTTAACTGTGGACAGGCGGTGAGCTATCACGAACACTGTCCTGCCTTTCATGAGGGCATCCATTCCCCGCTGAACAATGGCTTCGGTTCTTGTATCGATGGAAGAGGTCGCTTCATCCAGAATCATAACCGGAGGATCCGCAACCGCTGCTCTGGCAATGGAAATTAACTGGCGCTGTCCCTGAGATAGATTCGCACCGTTTTCAGTAATCAGCGTATGATAACCATTGGGCAAACGGCGAATGAAATCATCGGCGCCCACAAGCTTTGCAGCCGCAATACACTCTTCATCGGTAGCATCCAGTTTTCCGTAACGTATATTGTCCATTACAGTGCCGGTAAAAAGATTGGTATCCTGCAAAACCATACCAATGGCACGACGCAGGTCCGGTTTTTTAATTTTGTTGATATTAATGCCGTCATAACGGATTTTCCCGTCGGCAATATCATAAAATCGGTTCAGCAAATTCGTTATAGTTGTCTTTCCGGCACCGGTGGCACCAACGAAGGCCACTTTCTGTCCCGGCTTTGCATAAAGGGTTATATCGTGTAAAACGGTTTTCCCCGTTTCGTATTCAAAATCAACATCGAACAATCTCACGTCACCGGCCAATTTCGTATATGTCACAGAACCGTCACTGCTGTGAGGATGCTTCCAAGCCCAAATTTCCGTTCTCTCTTCACATTCTATTAACTGGCCGTTTTCCTCGCGGACATTTACCAAGGTAACATATCCGTTGTCCTGCTCCGGTTCTTCATCAATCAAATCATAGATTCTCTGTGCTCCGGCAATTCCCATAACAACGGCATTTATCTGCTGAGATACCTGATTAATATTTCCAACAAACTGCTTTGTCATGTTCAGGAACGGAACAACAATACTGATTCCCATAGAAAGCCCGGAAATACTTAAGTTTGGAGCATTGGTAATCAATAAGGTACCTCCGGTAATCGCAACAATAACATACAAAATATTGCCGATATTATTTAAAATCGGTGCCAGGATATTGGCATAT
>Ga0209409_1003227_pt1 | contig 10919 bp, 10 predicted proteins | sample AD_JPNMR1_MetaG_FD_184424 | JGI IMG/M metagenome (GOLD analysis project Ga0209409, IMG submission 184424) | Active sludge microbial communities of municipal wastewater-treating anaerobic digesters from Japan - AD_JPNMR1_MetaG (SPAdes) (version 2) | ecosystem: Engineered > Bioreactor > Anaerobic...
GATGCTATATGCACTGTCTTGGGAGGGGTGATGGCACATCCTAATCTCTGGGGAACTACGGATACCAGAAATGGACTTCCGACTACCACCAGAGAATCCCCTGACTTTAGTCATGGGGAGTGTCAAAGATTTGTGTCTATGATGTTTAACTATCGATAGACCAAAATCGTATAAGATGTTCGAGGAACAAAATAATGGGCGAGGGGGTTTATTTTATGGACAACGAATTAATAGAACTGAAGTTGTGTAATAAAGAAAACGACTTTATTTATAACTTCGGTGAGATTAACGGGCATACAATCATACCTAACAAAATACTGTATTCATACTTCCTTTCAGATAGGGCGAAAATATTATACGCAGCAATTTGCGGTTTTGCTTATGGTAGTAAAAGGGATTGTTTTCCAACTCAAGTAACCCTTATGGATTATTTAGACTGGACAAAAGCAACCCTTGAAAAGTATTTAAACGAATTAAGGAATGTCGGGTTGATAGAGACAGTCAGTAACGGGAGAAATAAACCACTTGTATATAAGATAAGAGAGCTTCAGGCTATAAAGCTTCTTTATCATTCAGAGTTACTACATGCAATAAGAGTAGAGCTTGGCTTGGATGTAGAAGAGTGGACAAAGAGAAGAAAAGCTTATATGGAATCAGAGTTGTTCCATGAAGTTAATTCTTCTGAAAACCCCTTTAGTTTGAAGGATAAAGTTTATCAGTGGTTTTTTAATTATGGGATAGATGGTACGGATAGTACGTGTGATTGTGAAGAACAATCTATTAATGTTCCTATAGGGTTTAATAGGAGACTCCCACCTGTACCACCTAAGTATGATAGTCTGGTGAATGAGGAAGCAAAGAATAAGCGCAAAAAATCCGTAAGCTATAATTCTAAAGCATTAAGTGATTGGAATGCTTCTGATTTTTGTGATTATTTTGGAGATCAGTATTTTGCTCATAGAGGTATCCCGTATTACAAAAATGCAGAGAACGATGTTATTTTTATGAAAAATGTATTAAGGCAGAGGGAGAGTAAAGAGCTTGTTAAAACATTAATAGATTTATTTATGGAACATCCTGAGATTGTTGAACCTCAGAATGTCCAGAATTTTTCGTCTGCAAGAACTCAGCAACTGTTAGACACTCTCCTTCGTACTGGTAGTATCCCCTCATTTTATGTCCAAAGTAAAAAGCAAGAACCTGTTCCTCAGACATCGGAGGACGACTTCTGGAAAAGAGACTAAGGGGGAGTGTTATGAAGCTACTATATCCTGAATGCAAGGATTGTGTAGCCAAACCCTTTTGTGGAAAGTTATCGGGGGCTGTGACCCCCGATCCCACAAGGGATTGGTGTGCAGAAAACAAAAGATTATACAGAGCATTGGAAATGTCTTTATTACCACAGGAATACCTTTATGCAAATATCTATAACTATAAGATAGATGACTATAACAAGGACGCATATGAGAAATTGAAACCGATTGTTGAGAATGTTGTGGAGGCCGTTGATAAAGGCATAAACATTCTTATAACAGGTACTGAATGTGGAACAGGAAAGACTTATAATGCTGCAGTTATATTTAATCATTATATTTATAAGACATGCTTAACTCGGTTTGATTATGAACGTCCTGTGGCTATATTTGTAGAATACGCTCAATTGATGAATGACTTAAGAAACTTTGATGATAATGAAGAAGCCCAGGAATTGTTTGAAACCATCAAATCTGTTCCCTTGCTATTAATAGATGATATCGGGGCAGGTATCCTCTCAAGATTTACTAGAGAGCAAACTTATTTGCTTCTCAATTATAGATTTAATAATATGTTATCTACGATAGTTACTTCTAATTTTTCGCCTGTGGTTTTGAAGTCAGAGGAATACTTGGGGGCCAGGAATGTGTCAAGACTTTCGAGGAACTCACTGTGGATAGAATTAAACGGCAAAGATAGAAGGGGGTCGAGATATCGTGATTGAAGAACTGCAGTTGATAAATCATTGGCTGATATCTAAAGACCCCGCCTATCTTTATAAGCTTGGCATTGATAAATCATATTTTTTTGTACTAGGGGATGTAGTACAGTTTATTGAAGACTTTATAAAACAGCATAACCAACTACCTTCGCAAGAATTAATTGCTACGGAGTTTGAAGATTTTAAGAAGCTTGAGAACCTTGACGCTGTTGATTATCTTGTAAATGTTCTCAGGGAACAAAAAGCTTACACAGAGTACAGACCTATATTGACAGCAAATGCCCAGTTGGTCAGTGAAGGCAAGACTATCGAAGCGATGTGGAAGATGAGGTCTGATATTGATAAACTTTTAAAGACCTACACCCACAAAATGACTCGTTATGATTGGGTCAAGAACGCTTTGGATAGATATAAGCAGTATATGGAAAAGCATGGTAAGGAAGGAATACCTGGATTACCAACAGGTCATTCAATGCTGGATAGCCTCACTGGTGGCTGGCGTGATGATGATCTTATTCTTTTATCAGGTAGGACAAATGAAGGTAAATCATTGGTAGGGGCTTATTTTGCTTTTCAAGTATGGAAGTATGTACAGCAAGCAAAGGTAAATGCACCAATAATCTATATAACAACAGAAATGCCTGAGCTTGAAATATCATACAGATTGGATACTCTAAAGCAGCACTTTTCAAATACTGCTCTTAATCAAGGTAAGCTACAAGACCCTGAGCTTTACAGAGAGTATCTTGAAGAGCTGTCTAAAAAGGACACTAGTTTTCTGATATTGAGTCAAGAAGCAAATAATGGCAAGGTTTTCACACCTAATGATATAAGAGCTATTGTCGAATCAGAAAAGCCTGCTTTTATGGTTATTGACCAGTTGTATGATATCAGCGATGGAACTGGTGAACGGGATATCCGTAAAAGGATAGTTAATGCTACTTCGGCCATTCGAGAGATAAATCTTTATACCAGGACCCCTACAATGCTTATTGCACAGGCTGGACGTGAAGCGGCCAAGAACGCTAAAAAAGACCCGACAGTTACTCCTGAGCTTTACGAAATACAAGAATCAGATAACCCTGCTCAGAAAGCCACCAGGGTTATAACCCTTCGGCTTATAGATGGGGATTTATTTAAGCTGTCTCTGAAGAAGAACAGGGGAGGCAGAAAAGATGTCGATGTATTCTTCCGTGTCAAGATTGATACAGGTATTTGGGAAGAGGATACGATAGATACTTCAACTTTTTGAAGGTGACAAATTGGGGATATGTTGGGTAAAGTTTGGTGTCCTGCAGATACCAATGAAGGTGGCTTTTTTTATGCGCGAAATAAAGTAAAATACACTCCTATTAAATAACAGAGAGAAATACCTGCTCTCTGTTTTTTCTCTGTTGTTTGACAACAATATTGCCATGTGTTATAATTATGACAAAATTTAAACAAACTTTTTTTTGGTAAAAAGTTTTGTTATAACTGAACGAAGTTAGATCAGTAGTTAGATTAATTATTTGAACTTATGGTTGACACGAACTCGATGTATGTGTATAATAAAATTAACTACTAATCGAGGTGGTAATGAACGTGGCAACAAAGTCGTTAGAAACTCTTTTCTTAGATATAGACGAAATCTTAGAGGATTTGGAAATCGAATGGCGAAACAATTCGCAATTCAGTTATAACCCTACTGCGTTTCAGAAGGTGAAGTCTTCTGGAGACAATTTTATGTTTTGCTGCCCTTTTCATGTTGAAAATAATCCCTCCTGTGGTATATTAAAAGAATATCCTTACACATTTAACTGTTTTGGGTGTGGCCATAGTGGTACATTACCTCAATTGGTAGCTCATGTACTTGAGTTACCTACAGAAGTACATGCAGAAATGTACATTTTGAAAAATTACGCTTCCATTTCTGTAAAAGAACGACCACATTTAGATATTGACTTGATATTGGATGGTGGGAGGCATAAGGATAAGATAGTTTCTCACCTTGAGTCAGAATTGAAACAGTTTGTAGGCAAACGTCATCCATATTTTTATAGTAGGGGGTTTACAGAAAGAACGCTGTGTAAATATGAAATAGGGTATGATGAGAAAAAACAAGCGATGGTCATACCTGTTAGAGCGAGTAATGGTAATTTACGGTTTTTTAAGTATAGATTCGTTGATAGAAAAGGATTCTTGAATGAAAAAAACCTTTACAAAAAAGATATTGTGTATGGTCTATACTATTTGCTGCAAGCACATGGCAACGTATCGTCTTTATTTTTGACGGAATCAGAGACCGATACAATGTCTTGTTATCAAAGTAAATTACCAGCAGGTGCTATCTTAGGACGTATTCTATTTAACGAACAGATTAGGGAACTATTAAAAGCAGGCGTGAAAGAAGTGAACCTTTTTTACGATAATGATATCTATGGTTTACGATGCGCCTATCAATCTTATAATTCACTTATTAAGTACCCAATCAGGGTAAATATGGTTAAGTATCCTGGTGCTATGTTTGGAGTAAATACATGGAACCAGGAAGAAATAAGTTGCAAAGATGCAAATGATTTATTGCAAAGGGGGTTAATCGGTCAAATTGAAGTAGTTCCTTTTGAAAGATTTCACATCGACTGGTCAAAAATTATGAAGGAGGAGTGAACTGTATGGCAGAAGTGTCCTTAGAAAGAAACTTTGAAGAGCTACTCGCTTTAGGTGAAATTGAACTGTTTCTTGCAAAGATACGTGGTTATATAGAAAGCAAAGTCAGAGGCAAGACTTTTGCAGGAATGGAAACCGATGACGTTGTGCAAGAAGTTTTACTTAAAGTTTACACAGCTATTGAGCACTATGACGCTTCAAAAGGTAAAGCTTCTACTTACTTTACTCATATTATCAATAATCAAATCAAAGACATTTATAGACATGCTGGTTCAGCTTCAAACTTGATGATTGTTAATGCAGTATTGCTTGCGGATAATTATGATGAGGATGAAAATGAGAATAATGATATAGTGACTAAACAGGTTGTTTTGGGAGAAGTTGATAGTCAATATGCTGTAGTGGAGACTGTTTGTGATATAATAGAAAACTTTAGCCTTACTGAACGTGAAAAAGAGATATTTAGGTTGAGGGCGGCAGGGTATTCTCACAAAGAAATAGCAGATATATTATGTTGTTCTAAGGCTAATATATCAATAATCTGGAAAAATATATTAAGAAAGTTGGAAAACTTTGCGACTATTTAACTTAGTAATAAATGGTTTCGTATAATCATCTTGTGAAAAAAATTCATAAGGGGGTTGTTTTATGGAAAATTCAAAGGCAATTATAAAAATGCAGTATATTGATGAATTTAACAATGAAACCACCATAGTAAGGTGTTTTCCTGGTTGGATAACAATAGCAGATCAAATTGATGTTTTTCTTGAATATCTCAAAGGTGCGGGGTATTCAATTGAACTTATTCAAAAAATAGATGAATTGTTAGATATGTCAACTACCCCACCTATAGAGGGTGGAGCTTGTGATTAACAAGCTCAGTTGATCAGCTTCAGCCAGGGGGTATTTAAATCTAAGAACCGTAGAGTGTTTAGAATTCTGTAAGGTGGAGAGGTTCAATAAAATGGATAACCTTGTCAAGTCTATTATTCTTTTGAAAAACTAATAGTTGTATTTAACTATTTTCTTATTTAATTCGTATATTATTGATGAGGCGATACACGCCAAATCGAAAATTCGAAAATCGAAAGGGAGAATGATATTTATGATGAAAGGTCTTCAAGCAATCAAAGAAAATTTCGAAAAGAGTATTGAGTATGTAAAGCTGAAGAGTGGAGAATCTATCAGGATTAGAATTGCTGTACCAGCAGATGAAATCATCGGCGTATATGAACACACAGAACAGATTGGTGGCCAGTGGAAAACATTGACTTGTCTTGGTAAGAATATTTGTCCTTTATGCCAGGCTGGAAAGAGGGCTGCTTTTAAGGCTTATATTCCTGTAATAGATATTGGTACCGACAAGGTAAAGATTTTCAAGGCTTCAAAAGAGACAATCAGAACGATACTGGGACTGGTAGAAGAGTATGGCGACCTTACAAAGCATGATTTCAAAGTTGTTAGACAGGGAGACGGGTTGGATACCACTTATCAGTTCTTTATTCAGGCAAAGCCTGCTGATATTGATTTGTCTCAATATGAAATTCCTAATATTGAAGAAAAGGTTACACCGATGACAAGAGAAGAAATTCTTGCTCTTCTTGAAGGTGGGGCTTCTGCTGCTGAATCTATTGCTAAGGGTGAAAAGCCTGTTGATGATAGTGATGACGATTATCCATTCTAAAGCTACATTTGATTAGAATAAAAACCTCGAATAAGATTTCGAGGTTTTTATTTTTACAAAATCTTAGCCGAAAGCCCATGACTTTAGTCACTGGGATGAAGGCTTAAATCTTAGCCAAAAGCTAAGCGACAAGTACAAGTCGTAAAAACAAAGCGTCTGTGGTAGATGGTGATAGTCTACCAGCCCTAGGGTCTATACGACCTGCCTAGGGAGGGGTGATGGCACACCCTTAACTTGGGCGTTGTCCAAACCAGAAATGGATGAGGGCGTTAACGACCCAAGAATCCCCTGACTTCAGTCATGGGGAGTGTCAAAATTTAACCATTTAATAACATCTAACGTATATTTCCATCAGGGGTGATAACTATGTCAGTTTTGCAAGAGGTTGATAAACTTTTAGCAGATAGGGATGAAAAAACAACGAAGAAAAAAATACGAGCAAAGACAGCAGATAAAGCATCGAAACCAAGGAAGCTTACTAAAAAGGAACAACAAATTCTTGAATTGGCTAATAATACTGTTTTACCAGAACACTATGAAACAGTATGGACAATTGAACAGTTAAATAAGCTGTGCGAGTGGATAGCACAACAAGAAGAGCTGGCAGTTGATACAGAAACACTAGGTAAAAATCCTTTTATTCACGATATCGTAGGTATATCAATGTATGCGCCTGATAAGGGATATTATATACCGCTAAAACACATTGATGATATCAAAAATGAGTCTACTCAATTTGCACCGCCACCTATTACGGTTGAAAATCCAGTTGTTGGTGTTGATTATGTAGATTGTCTACCTAAAGAAGTGGTGTCGAAGGCATTAAAACCTTTACTGGAAGATAAGAAACGTAAATTTATCTGGCACAATTATAAGTTTGACTACCATGTATTACACAATTGGATGGGTATTGATGTAGACTGCTATTTTGATACTATGATAGCTCAAGCTTTGCTTGATGAGAACCAGTCAAAAGCGTTAAAGGATTTGGCACCTAAATATTTAAAGATACCTGCTGACAGGTTCTCAGTGTTGTTCGGAAAAGTAACTTTTGACAAAGTACCTATAAAGCTCAATCCACATACCAGGACAGGTAATTTAGCAGCTTATTACGCTATAAAAGACACTGAACTAACTTATAAGCTATACCAGTTCCAGATGAAGTTTCTTAATAGAGAAACGCTTTCGGAAATACGTTCTTTACTGTTTGATGTTGAGATACCATTTGTAAAAATTGTTGCTGAAGCTGAACAGCATGGTGTTAGATTAGATAAAGATTACCTTGAAAACGTAGTTGCTAAACAGCTTCATGCAGAGCTTGAGGAATTAAGGCAGAAAATATGGTCTTACACAGGAAAGATAAACATAAATTCACCTATTCAGAAGGCAGAGGCCCTGTATGTTAAACTAAAACTTCCTCAAGTTAATAAAGATAAACCAAAGAGTACAGATAAAAAAACTCTTAAGAAACTTAAAAAACATCATCCTGTTATTCCGTTGTTGCTTGAATACAGTGAGAAAGCTAAGCTAACAACTGCTTTTGCTGATAAGCTACCAAAAATGATTATTAATGGTAGGATTCATACTTCTTTTAATACAGTCGGCACAAAGACTGGTCGTATGAGTTCTAAAGACCCTAATTTACAGCAAATCCCCGCAAGGGTGGGTGGCCTAATTCGTAATGCGTTCATAGCAGACGAAGGTAGATTATTGGCAAGCATAGATTTTAGTCAGCAGGAATTGCGTGTATTAACTCATGTAAGTAAAGACCCTGTGCTGATGGACATTTATAAGAGCGGCAAAGATGTCCACAGTATGACTGCGGTGGGGATGTGGAATAGGTCTTTTGAGGATAAAGTAACTTACGAGGACTTTGAATATCGCAGAAATATGTATTCATTGTTCCAGGATAAGGACGGTAACTTTGTAGATAGCTTATTTACAGATGAAGAACATCTTAATAAATGGTTTAATGAAGGTCTGATAAGAACAAAAGACCCAGAACAGCTTCGTAAAGATGCTGAATTAGGAGTGCAGTATGAGAAATTCAGAAAGTCTGCTAAGACAGTAAACTTTGGTATCATTTATGGAATGTCAGAAAAAGGTCTTGCAGATACACTTGAGATTTCCGAAGAGGAAGCCAAGGTTTATATCACAGGTTACTTTGATGCTTATCCTGGTGTTAAAAGGTGGATGGCTGAACATACGCAGCTTATTTTACATCAAGGTTACTCAAAAACAATGTTGGGTCGTAAAAGAAGAGTTCATGAAGAAGTGTTCTCAGGCAAGAAGTGGATGATAGGTAGAGGTTTAAGAATGGCTATAAATTCCATTATTCAGGGTTCGAGTGCAGATATGGTTAAGTTAGCTTCTATCAAACTACAGCCACTTTTGAAAGAGTTAGATGTAAAAATTGTACTTTGGGTGCATGATGAAATAATCTTTGACGTTCCTGAAATTATCGGAATCGAAAATTTAAGACGAATTGCTGATGTTATGTGTAATGCTTTACCTCTTGATTGCGGTCTTAAGTCTGACATCGAAGTTGGAGAGAAGTGGGGACAGAAGATGGGTGAAGAAGAACTGGAAGCCTTGTGTCAAATGAGGACAGAGATTGAAGAACTCGAAGGTAACACAGACGAAACAGAACAAGAAGAACTGGAGGAATGTGAATGAACTATTGTTTTAACGGGTATATTGGCAATTGCTAAATTGTTAGATTTTATCTAACATCACCAAGAATACTCCCACCTCTTTAGGTGGGAGATGAATTGGTGGTTGACAAATTATAGATATAATATTATAATAAAATAAGAAAGTATGTAAAAGACAAATGTATTCCAAATCTGATACAATCGGTGATGGATAATGGTGTATTGAACACACCATTGAGAATAAGGGTTGCATAACCAAACTTCTCAAGAATCTCCACCTTCTAAGCGAAGCGTAAGGTGGAGAAGTTCAAATTGAAAATTAAAATATAAATATAATATCGGAGGTTGATATATTGCTTGAAATAAACAAAATATATAATATGGATTGTTTAGAAGGTATGAAGTTAATTGATGATAGGTCGATAGATATGATATTGTGTGATTTACCATATGGAACTACTTCGTGCAAGTGGGATACAATTATTCCTTTTGAACCATTATGGGAACAATATGAGAGGATTATTAAAGATAATGGTGCTATTGTTTTATTTGGAAGCGAACCATTTAGTAGTTATTTAAGATTAAGTAATATTAAATTATATAAATACGATTGGAAATGGATTAAATCTAAAGTGGGAAATTTTTTAAATTGTAAAAATAGTCCATTAAAAAAATATGAAGATATATTAGTTTTCAGTAAAGGAAATATTGCTAATGGAAGTAAAAATATGATGAAATACTATCCTCAAGGAATAATAGAAATAAATAAAAAATGTTCTAATAAAGGTAAATCAAGAAAAGGTACGACAATAGAAGAAAGACCTTCACGACAAAATGATTATATTCAAAGGTATACAAACTATCCTAATAATATTTTGAAATTTAATTCAGAAGATGGACTACACCCTACTCAAAAGCCTGTTGCATTATTTGAATATCTGATAAAAACATATACCAACGAGGGTGAAACAGTTTTAGATAACTGTATGGGTAGTGGAACTACAGCAATTGCTTGTATCAACACAAACCGCAACTTCATAGGCTTTGAAATAAACAAGCACTACTGCGACATAGCGAATGAACGCATAAGAAAAGCCCTTGCTGGAAATTTTAAAAAAACGTTAAAATGATTGAACCTACTGACAAAATAGGAAGAATAACTTTGTACAACGCTGATTGTATGGAAGTGATGAAAACATTTAAAGACAAGCAGTTTGACCTTGCTATTGTAGACCCACCTTATGGGATAGGGGCAGACAAATCGCAAAATGCAGCGGCAGCACATGGAGGAGGTTGGAAGGCGTACAAAGAAACAGATTGGGACAATGAAATACCAAGTGCCGAATATTGGCAGGAGCTTATGCGAGTATCTAAAAATCAAATTGTGTGGGGTGGAAACTACTTCACAGAATATTTAGAACCTAAAATGGGTTGGATAGTATGGAATAAAATGCAGAGGGATTTTAGTCTTGCAGATGGAGAATTAGCGTGGACAAGTTTTGACAAAGCAATGCGGATTTTTGACATGAGTAGAGGAGAGGCGTTGGCTAAAAATAACAAAACTGGAGGAAGATTTCACCCCACCCAAAAACCTGTCAAACTTTACGAGTGGTTATTGTTAAATTATGCCAAAGAAGGTGAAAAAATTTTAGATACACATTTCGGAAGTCTTTCCATCGGCATCGCCTGCGAAAAATTAGGTTTTGAGCTTACGGCAATAGAACTGGACAAAGATTATTACCAGATGGCAAAACAAAGATTACTTGATTTTAAAAAACAATTAACAATTGAATTTTAAAAAAACGTTAAAATGATTGAACCTACCTGTTGTTTTTCTCGCTTGCATTATCGTTAAATATTTTTTTCCAACCTGTTTCGGTTTTTTCAAAACCGTATGGAAAAAAATCATTCATTGTTTTGCCACTTAGCCACCATTGCATTGCAAGTTCTCCGTTAC
>Ga0209409_1003228_pt1 | contig 10912 bp, 5 predicted proteins | sample AD_JPNMR1_MetaG_FD_184424 | JGI IMG/M metagenome (GOLD analysis project Ga0209409, IMG submission 184424) | Active sludge microbial communities of municipal wastewater-treating anaerobic digesters from Japan - AD_JPNMR1_MetaG (SPAdes) (version 2) | ecosystem: Engineered > Bioreactor > Anaerobic >...
ATTGGTTGAGCATGGCTTTAATCAATTAGCAGGCCCCAATGCCGATACCATTTACCATGCTTACAGTGAAATGATAAATAAAAGATCGAACTTCGACATCGATTTGTATGGAAATGGGAAAGCATCGGAACGAATTGCCCATTACATTAAGCAATGGCTTTAAAATTGTTTGGATAGCCCTTATAGCCTTAAGTCTATTACCAACCATTACAAAAGTAAAGTGGTACATTGAAGCCTCGGGTGGCAGCGTTTATAATGTACCAATGCCACTCCGTATTTATCAGGATGGAAGGCAAACCATCAGAATGACAGCCCAATTTGAAACCGAGCCTTTCACTTTACCGGTTTACTGGAATATTCGACTAGGAAAAATGATTGGGAAAAGGATTTTTGAAACGGAGGTGATACATCACAAGCTATACCTGAAAAACACTACTGCCGAAACTATCTACTTTGTAATTGGAGCAAAATCAACCGGAGCATTAGCCAAAGTTCCTGTAAACATTGACCATGCAGGGTTTGTAAACGTTGCAGGGCAATTGAATTTTGGATTTGGGCTAATAATTTAAAAAATGCCGACCACAAAGGGTCGGCACTGATTCATTACAGGTTATCGTTATGCAATATGCAAGAATTGGGTAACTAGTTTGGCAATCTCAGTGTTGTTTCCGTAAAGTTTTTCGCTTAATCCCTTATCATTATAGGCTTTAAGCTTAGTTACAATTGAATCGATCATTCCATGAGGGAAGACGCCGTCCTTTTCAAACTTTTGCCTTTTGGCTTCGAGGGCTTCGGCCGATTCCCAACACGATGCAGGCAATTGTTTAAGGCTGGCAAGCCTTTCCTTGAACTCAGGCTTGAAGATATTAACATCAACATAGAGTTTCTCGGCCATTTCGAGTGCATCGGGGCGACGAAGGCCATCGAGTGCAGCAACAATAAGACCTGCAACGGTAAGGTAAGGGTTTGCTGAACCATCGGCAACCCGGTACTCAACGGTTTGTTTGCTTTCCCTCTTGGGATAATTGCTACAATCGTTGGGATTTGCGTGCTGAACCATGTGCTCGGCACCAATCCAACCCAGAGGTACGCGAATTACTACTGAACGGTTACGCTCACCCCAACAAATGTTAGTTGGTGCTTCCTGGTGAGGGACAAGGCGTAAGTACGATATGGGTATGGTATTGCCAAAAGCGGTAAGGGCATCGGCAGCATCGAGAATGCCTGCTACCATCCTCTTAGCGGTATCGCTTAGCTTTCCATTTTCAACCATCATATTCTTGCCATCCTTTTCCACCATCATATGGAAATGCAAACCACTGCCAGCCTTTCCTACTGTGATTTTTGGGGCAAAGCTAATATCTACACCATACCGGTAGCCAAGCATGCGTACAATCCACTTGGCAATTATAAGCTGTTCAACTGCTTCCTCAGCTGGCATGGGGAGGAATTCAATCTCATGCTGTTCGTAAAGATGCTCGTCGGTTGTAAAGCAGCCCACCTCGGAATGACCATACTTGACCTTACCTCCGGCACGTGCTATGAAGATAAGCGCTTCGCGCCTAAGATTTTCCCACTTGGCAAAGGGCTCCGACGCATGGTACCCTTTTTGATCTACGCCAGGGTAGAAATCATCCCGTTCGCTTATCACGTAGTATTCAAGCTCGGCAAGTGCCTTAAAGGTCATGCCAGTCTCTTTCTTGAACAAGTCATGTGCCTTACGGAGAACATTCTCAGGGGCACTCTCGAGGGGTTTACCGGTGCTATCGTAGAACGAGCATAGTATATCGATGGTAGGTACATCGGCAAATGGATTCACAAAGGCTGTTCGGTATCGGGGTATAACATACAGGTCGCTACTACCGGCCTCGATAAATGAGAATAGGCTACTACCGTCAACCCTTTCGCCTGCCGAGAGGATGGAATCGAGGTGATCCTTTGATGATATAACAAAGTTAAGGGTTTTGAGTTTCCCATCCTCGACCACATATCGTAAATTAACCATTTCAATTTCATTCTCCTCGCAGTAGCGAATGATGTCGTTTTTAGTAAACTCCGATGCGGGTTTCTTTAGATAGCGAACCAAATCGTTGGGGTTCATCAGGATTTCAGAATCGTTCATGAGTCCCTAAATTTTAAATTTTGTCAAAGCTACAAAATCAATCGACATTGCATTCGTTTGCGGCTATGTTTATTAACATCATTTTATAGCATTTTTCCTTGAAGTAGAAATATTTTCAGCAATAGACGAACTATCCAGACGATTTTTCTAAAACCAAAGACTTTACCTTGAAATATTTCTACTGAAAGTGATCTCGAGTCAATTTTTGAATCGGTTAGGCGATTAAGCAAGTTGGAGTATCTTCCCCAATGTTCGTAAAAGCCATTAAAGGATTGTAGTTAAAGTAGGCTAATGATTTTGATTTTATTGTTCCCTTGAACTCGTGCGTTTGACGATAATTTCGTTATATTGCACTATTAACTTCAAATAGAAATTTTTTAAAATCTGGCACTACATGAAATATAGAATCTTGCCCATAATCATAACTGTTCTAGCTACTATAATACTGATAAATACATTGTCCGCCCAGCAGAAGCGAACAAACCGGTTGCAGCAAAAAAGAATATTCGGGACGCTGGCAAGTTGGGGTTGGTGCCAGTATTGTTGAGCCAACTGGCGTTGATATTCAATTTTACCGTTTGAGCAAAATCTGCACGAACGACTTTTCCATTAACAAGAAAATAGCCATTGGCATATGGGCAGGCAAGGAAGGGTTGTTCCTGGGCTCCCTTATCGATAGGCAAAACACCACGATTTTGGAAAAAGGAAGTTTCCACTATGGAATAGATGCCAAGATTTACATACCCATCGTACTTAACCCATACTTTGGCTTTGGGATTGAAGGCGGAAATAGAACCTTGAATAACGAGAACTCTTTTTCGCCCAATTTCATTGCACGTATTGGACTTGAGCAGTAGGTTGCCGGCGTAAAGCTTTCCACTCGATCGGCACTGAACATTACCTTTATTGTGGATGGGAAGCTAAACAAGTGCCTGTATGCCGATTTTATGTATATCATGCCCAGCCTGTGGCTGCGATTCCACTGGATTTAACCGATTGAGCAGGATATAATAAGTTGCATAGCCATTTCGATAACCATTACGTTTGTGCTTGTAAATAAAAATCGCACCCGTTACACCACGAGTGCGACTGAACCTTTAGGTTAGAAAATCAAACTACTTTAATTCCTTTAATCTTTCCTCAAGCGCTTTAATTTTAGTTTCTGCATCGCTTTGCTTTTTGCGCTCAAGTTCCACCACGTTTGTAGGAGCATTGTTCACAAATCGATCGTTACTGAGCTTTTTCATAACGTTATCGAGGAACCCTCGCGTGTACTCAAGTTCCGCAAGGATTTTTTGTCGTTCCTCATCAACATCAATTAAACCCTGGAGGGGAAGGTAAACCTCATCAACACCAACCATGAACGAAGCGGCTCCATCAATCTTACCATCGGTGTAGTTTAGCTGTTCCAACCCTGCAAGTTTCATAACAATCTCCTCAAATCCTTTGTTCAACCGACTGGTAGTGCGAATTGATGCTGTAAGCAAATTTTTAGGTGCGATATTCTTCTCCTGCCGAATGTTTCGAATTCCGGCAATGGTTTCCTTAACCCGCTCAAAGGTCTTAATTAGTTCTTCGTCAACGCCTGTTGATTTGGGCATTTGACTAACCATAATGCTTTCGCCATCGGCGCGATTGCGCAGGTGTTGCCAAAGTTCTTCGGTAATGAACGGCATAAAGGGATGAAGCAAGGCAAGCATTTTCTCAAAGATTTCGAGGGTTGCGCTATAGGTAACTGCATCGATGGGTTGACCGTAGGCTGGCTTAATTGCCTCCAGATACCACGATGAAAATTCATCCCAGAATAGTTTATACAGAATCATCAATGCCTCGGATATACGGTACTTATCAAAATCATCGTCGCATTGCTCAATGGCTTTGTTAAGAACATTGTTAAACCACTCAACGGCAGCCCTTGCCGATTCGGGTTGCTGGACATTGGCATCAACCTGCCAGCCCTTTACCAAACGGAAAGCGTTCCAAACCTTATTGCAGAAGTTACGACCCTGCTCCGTTAGGCTCTCATCAAAAAGCAAGTCGTTACCTGCGGGAGAGCAAAGGAGCATTCCAACCCTAACACCGTCGGCACCATATTTTGCGATAAGGTGAAGCGGGTCGGGCGAGTTGCCAAGTTGCTTGCTCATCTTGCGACGCAGGTGGTCGCGAACAATACCGGTAAGGTAAACATTACGGAAAGGCTTGTCGCCCATATACTCATAACCGGCAATTATCATTCGGGCAACCCAGAAGAATAGGATTTCCGGTGCGGTTATCAGGTCGTGAGTGGGGTAGTAATACTTGATATCACGATTTTCGGGGTCGAGAATGCCGTTGAATACCGATATTGGCCATAGCCATGAGCTGAACCATGTGTCGAGCACGTCCTCGTCCTGGCGTAAATCGGAAGGTTGCAGGTTAGGATTTCCCGTCTCCTTCCGGGCAAGTTCAATGGCCTCGTCCTCATTGTGTGCCACCACATATCCGCCATGTGGCAAGTACCATGCGGGAATGCGATGCCCCCACCAAAGCTGGCGCGACAGGCACCAATCCTTAACATTCTCCATCCAGTGGCGGTAGGTATTCACAAACTTAGGCGGATGTAATTTGATATCGCCTTTAACCACAGCATCGAGAGCAGGCTTTGAAATATCCTTCATTTTAAGGAACCACTGCATCGAGAGCTTGGGCTCAATCACGGCATCTGTACGTTCGCTAAAGCCAACCTTATTCACATAGTCCTCAACCTTAGCCAAATGACCTGCGTTCTCCAGATCGACAACAATTTGTTTACGCACCTCGAATCGGTCCATTCCAACGTATAGCTGCGCCAACTGGTTCAGGGTGCCATCATCGTTAAAAATATCGATAACCTCAAGGTTATACTTCTCGCCAAGCATGTAGTCGTTGATATCGTGAGCCGGGGTAACCTTGAGTGCTCCTGTACCAAACTCCATATCAACATACTCGTCAAATATTACCGGAACGCTGCGATTGATAAGAGGAACCAACAGGCGTTTACCTTTAAGGTTGGCGTAGCGGGGATCATTAGGATTTACGCAAACGGCAGTATCGCCCAGAATGGTTTCGGGACGGGTAGTGGCTATGGTTACATGGCCATCCTCGCCATCAATCCTGTACTTTAGGTGGTAAAGCTTCCCGTGAACCTCACGGTAAATTACCTCCTCGTCCGACACGGCTGTTTTAGCCTGCGGATCCCAGTTCACCATTCGCACGCCACGGTAAATATAGCCTTTACGGTAAAGGTCAACAAAAACATGGATAACACTGTCCGATAGGGTTGGGTCCATGGTAAAGCAGGTACGCTCCCAATCGCACGATGCGCCCAGCTTCTTAAGCTGCTCAAGGATGATGCCTCCATGCTTTTCCTTCCATTCCCATGCGTGTTTCAGAAACTCCTCGCGGGTAAGCTGTGATTTTTCAATCCCTTCGGCCTTCAACTTAGCTACAACCTTTGCCTCGGTAGCAATTGAAGCATGGTCGGTTCCGGGAACCCAGCATGCATTCTTCCCTTTCATTCGTGCCCTACGCACCAAAACATCCTGAAGGGTATTGTTAAGCATGTGTCCCATGTGAAGCACTCCGGTTACATTGGGTGGGGGTATAACAATACAGTAGGGCTCGCGCTCGTCGGGGGTAGAACGGAAAAATCCTTTTTCCATCCAGTACTTGTACCACTTATCCTCAACCTCAGCCGGGTTGTACTTAGCCGAAAGTTCTCTTGTGCTATCCATATTGTGTTGTAAACTAAATCGAACCGCAAAAATAGCATTTTTTCAACAACGGGCTATAGCTTTAGCAAAAGCTTATTGGCACAGCTTGTCGTGGCACGATTTATGATAAATTGAGTTGATAAACCAAAGTACCATGAACCGACTAATAACCTTTGTTCTGTTGATGTTTGCCACCGCGGCAATGGCACAGGTAGATGTAGAATCGATACCCGACTGGTACAACAATCCGCCTACGTCAGCCCGAAAGATTTACGCTGCCGGTACGGCAACAGGGCCAACTATCGACGTTGCCGAGAAAAAGGCAACAATGGACGCCAAAATCCAACTAGCCCGGCAGGTTGGGCAGGTTAAGTACCTTAGTAAGGATGGCGATAAACTTTCCACCGAGGTGGTTAAGGCTGAACTACGCGACGTTCGCGTTGAACGTAAAAAGGTGATTTCAGCTGGCAATAGCCATGCCGTATTCGTACTGGTGTCGATGAAAAAGAAAAACGTGAAACGTGAGTCGTGAAGTGTTAAACGCGATTTTTTCTTTTTGTCACCCATCTCCTTTTGCTTGCGATATCTTTCGCTCGAAAGATCACTAAAAAATGCCATAAACCGAGTTTAGTCAACAGAAAAACAAAAAAATAAACAACTTTCTTCTATTGACTTATCAAGGTAAGTCCGAATTTTCGGAATGTAAAGATTTTGTTAGTCAATTCGTTAATTGATGAATTTCCTCTAAACCCAAAGGTGACATTAACCTTATTTTTCTAATGACCGTCATTAGCCAATCCCGTTATTTTTTCATTGATAGTTAATGTTTTGCAATGATAAATCGTTTAAAAAAAACTAAAAAATTATAATTCAAGCTCTTATTTTTAAATTTAGCCTTTCTAAATCGGGGTTAAACCCAGCTTAGTCATTAGTTCGCTTCGCTCCTAATGACCAATCTCCTCTAAAAATGTTGCCGTATCCCCATTCCGGTTTAACGCACCCTAATTTCCTCCCATTCTACAATTCCTAATCATTCCGAATCTTTCCGCACCATTTTCGTTGGGTTTAATTGTTCACTTTTCACTATTCCTCTAACTTTCTCTAACTCCAAGATATTCCTTCTATTCCGATTCATTCCTTTAGAAATTAGCCCGCTTGAATTTGTAAATTCATGGTACTTGGAATAAAAGTTTAGCTATTCGCCCATACATTTCAAGACCGCCAAGCCATCAACATTTGCAAAACCTGTAACAACTATATCAAGTTTTGCTTATTTTTATGCTTTCTGTGTTAGCAGAAAATCATAGTAATTTTACCCTTTTACCAATGAAAATAACTCTTGTAGCAATAGGTAAAACAAACGAAAACTATATTGCCGAAGGGTTCGATTACTACGCTAAGCGAATTAACAGGTACTGCAGGTTCGATTTCAAAATCCTACCTGAACTCAAAAACACCAAATCGATGCCTATTGAGCTACAGCTTCAAAAGGAGGGCGATATGCTACTTGCCGAAATGGAAAACCATCAGGAGTGCATACTACTCGACGAGCATGGAAAACTTTATACTTCAGTAGAACTTGCAGGTTTTATTGAGAAACGCATGATTAGCGGCCAACGCGATTTGGCTTTCGTTATTGGCGGCCCCTACGGTTTTGACCAAAGGGTTAAAGCGGCATGCCATGGTAAACTTTCGGTATCGCCCATGACCTTTTCCCACCAACTTATACGACTATTATTTGCCGAGCAACTTTACAGAGCACTTACGATTATTAAGGGCGAGCCCTACCACAATCCCTAACTTAGGCGCGATTTTTGCTGTAACCTAACTTTGAAAATGAAGCCAAAACTACACTACATAACAATAATCCTATTAGCTATCTCGGCGCTACTTTTAATAATCTCTGAGGTTGGGCTAAACAACATCCCTTACGTACAGCCAATAACGGCAAAAAAGAGCACCATAGAGAAAATAGTTGAGAAAAAGGTGCAAAGCGCGTTTGAGCTATCTACAAAAATTTTGGAAAATATTGATAGTTCCTGCAATTCATCCTCATTTGAGAAGACCCTTAATTTCATCAACTCGTTACCGGAAAAGGATAGATTTGAAATTTTTATTTACAGGAACAACTCGCTCTGTTTCTGGTCAACTAACATTGAGCCCGAAATATGTGTTAAAAAAGCCGATGTTGCCCGATTGGAAAGAATTAACAGCGCATACTACATCTCATTCTGGAACTACAATGCCGACTCCACCCTTGCAGCAAGGGTTTTGATACATGTATCGAATGAATTTCCATACCAGAATAAGTACCTTATTAACGGCTACAACGAAAATTTTAAAATCCTATCGGGATTTACCATATCCAATCAGGTGGAGTCGTACTGCATCCCAATAAGACCTAAGGATTTTGAACCCTTCTACCTGGTACCAACCGACAAAGCCGGTAGGGTTCTAAAGGATAATATTAAAATAGGCTTGCGGCACCTTTCCATTATACTGCTTATAATATCGCTAAGTTTATCTTTAAATCGATATTTCAAGCATATACACCAGGGAATTAGGGTTCTGATTTTTGCCGCTACCATTGTTTTAATCAGGCTAATTAGCTTAAAAACCTCGTTCCCCGGCACCTTGCCCTTTCGTGTCTTTAATCCTGAATTTTACGCTCACACCTGGTATAGCCCCTCGCTTGGCGATTATTTAATCAATGCAATATTAATCCTCCTAATTGCGGCATTTGCATACCGCAGTTTAAGCCAGCACAGGCTAAACATCCAAACCTTACTTGGGAAAAGCATATCGGCCATAACATTGATATTGATGCTTTTTTGCTACGTTGCGGCCCATGCAATGATTGTGTCATTGGTTAACCACTCCACCATTCCGCTCGACACCTCCAACATTTTCAACCTCAACATTTACTCAGTCATAGGATACCTATCCGTGTTTTTTTGGGCTCTTGCTGCAATTACTTTCAACCTGCTATGGCTGCGTATTAACGAACAGGAAAGAGAAAAACGTTTTCATAAATACCTAACGCTTGCAGTGCTTATATTTGCCCTTCCGTTTTTTGTACTAATTGATTTTAGCAACATCTCCCTTTTGGGTTATGGATGGTTCTTGCTTGTTTCGGTTACTCTTTACTGGTTCTGTTGGGTAAAAAACAAAACAATTGGCACCAAGGCTTTACTTGTTCTTGCAGCTGCATCGTCAATCTATATCACTGTGATAGTTTCTATCTACAACCGGCAAAAGGAGGTTGCCGTTCGAAAAGTCCTTGCTGTAAGTTTGAGTAGTGAGCGGGACCCACTAGCTGAAACCATATTACCTCAGCTTTACCAGGCGCTCACAACCGATGCCTACGCCCGCAGCTGTGTTAAGGATATTGAGAACAAAAGCGTTGAGTTTTACGACTACTTACGCCGTGAATACTTCAAGGACTACCTGAATCGGTACGACTTAACCGCCACAGTTTGTTTAGAAAACTCAATTATAATCGATGAGCTAGGCAGTAAAGCGAACTGTAATCTATTCTTTGATAACCTGATATCAAGTTACGGTATTATTCTACCCGGCTCAAGGTTCTACTACCTATCAATCCAATCGGGCTATATCTACTACATTGGTGTACTGAGCTACCGATTTGATGATGAAGTGTGCAATCTTTACATAGAGTTGAATAGCCGGCCAAGCTGGGAGCTTCTGGGATACCCTGAATTGCTAATTGAGGGCAAGAATAAGCGAAACCAGCTAAAAGGGTATTCGTGGGCCAAATATCACGATGGCAAGCTCATTACCAAGTCAGGAGCCTACGAATACAAACTATCGATGGTTGAAACCGATACAACAACGGGAGCATACAGATTTTTCAATGAGAATAGGTATAACCATATATCCTATAAGCCAAACCAGTCCGATACCATTTTAATCAGCAGGCCGCGGCAAGAACCACTTAGCGCAACGGCATCGTTTGCTTACATTCTAATATTCTTCCTCTTACTTTTATCGCTCTACCTTTATTTGCTTGGAATTAAGCTAAGTTCAGGGTTTACCAGCTTAAAGCATAAAATTGGTTGGGCTATGGTTTCAATTATCATCGTATCGATGGTACTGGTAGCTGGATCAACCATTTACTACAATGTAAAGAACTTTGACGAAAGAAATCGAAGCAACCTAAGCGAGAAGTTACTTTCGCTTCAGTTTGAACTGGGGCATCTCCTGCCTTTCATGAACCACAATAAACAAGATATTGAGATACTCAACGAAAAACTAATAGCCCTATCAAACACTTTTTACACCGACATAAACATATACGACACCACTGGCATTCTGCTTGCCACATCGCGCTCTGAAGTTTTTGACAAGGGGCTATTGGGTCGAAGAATGAATCCAATTGCATGGCACCGTTTGCATAATCTACATAGCCCTAAGTATATTGAACAGGAAGTTATTGGTAAAGCCAAGTTTTTATCGGCATACGTGCCCTTGTTAAATCCTTATGGGAAAACCGTTGCATACTTAAACCTCCCATACTTTACGCGGCAGGAAGAACTCCGCAATGAGCTTTACAGCATTGTTGTGGCAATTATTAACATATTTGCGTTGCTTGCATTGCTTTCCATTTCGTTTGTGGTAGCCATAGCCTCGGAGTTAACCAAGCCCTTAGAGTTAATCCGCGAGAGTATGAGCCGGGTTAACATTACCGGCAATAACGCTACGATAAAGTATTCAGGAAACGATGAGGTAGGACTACTCATTGCCGAGTATAACAGAATGGTCATAGAGTTAGCCCGCAGTGCCGAAGAGCTGGCCCGCAGTCAACGCGAAACCGCCTGGCGCGAGATGGCAAAGCAAATTGCCCATGAGGTAAAAAACCCCTTAACGCCCATAAAGCTTAGCCTACAACACTTAATTAAAGCCAAACGCGAAGGGTTACCAAACTGGGATGAACGTTTTGAACAATTTGCACAATCGTTAACCGAACAAATAAAAGCCCTAACAGTTATAGCCAACGAGTTCTCGTCGTTTGCAAAACTTCCAACTGCAAAACGCGAGC
>Ga0209409_1003232_pt1 | contig 10900 bp, 14 predicted proteins | sample AD_JPNMR1_MetaG_FD_184424 | JGI IMG/M metagenome (GOLD analysis project Ga0209409, IMG submission 184424) | Active sludge microbial communities of municipal wastewater-treating anaerobic digesters from Japan - AD_JPNMR1_MetaG (SPAdes) (version 2) | ecosystem: Engineered > Bioreactor > Anaerobic...
AGTTGTTGGTTTCGCGGATAAACTTAGAAATTTCGTATAATGAGCCTTCACGTTTCTTTGGTGTTGCTAATAATTCTTGACGACGGTTTCTAATTATCTCTGAAGGCATTTGTGCGGGCATATGACCACACTCCTTGCATCAAGATACATAAAATCCAGAAAGTGAAACGGACAAAATTGGTTGAGAGAAATTCACCGAGAAATTCAATGGCCGTACATCCATTGTTATTATTGCCGTTTCCTTTTTTTCGTCCTTTGTTTGGTCCTTTGTTTGGCCCTTCGTTCCAACTTTTACTACGACTAAGCCGTCAGTCGTATTGAAAGAATCGGCAATGTTCTTATAGTCTGTAGTATAGCTTTCTAATGGTATATTGGCTGAGAGTGATAACTCAATAGGTTCTATTCTAAAACGCTGAACATAATTGTATTTAGTAGTTGGGTAAACAGTGGTAATTGAATTTGCAATAAATGTAATAGATGTAACCTTTAAATTTGTTAGTTCTATTTCCCCTTTGTTTTTAAGACTAAGCGACACAGTTTGCAAAATCGGTTTGCCCTCATCGATTTTAGCGTCTGGAATTTGACTTTCTTTTGTAAGATTAGGTAGTTGACTGGTGTCGTGGATTGTAATAAGGAAATTCATCGTTACCGCATCGCTCATAGTGCCAGACCAAGTCATTGATACGCTCTTTATTGTGCCCGTTTTTATATCATTGTCATTAGCTATTACCGCTATCATGCTTGGAAGGATTGATTTGGTAACATTTGGATTGAAAAAATCGCCCATTAGCTTCTGTAATGTATTAATTCCGTCACTTAACATATGTATACAACTAACAGATACACTTTCTGGTTGAGCTATATACGACTCAAAATATACCACAGTGTCAAACGTCACATATGGGTTTTGCGCTCTAGAGTGGCTAACGTTGACATTGACGACTGCGTTGTCTGCAGCATACATTACTGTTTTTTTATCGCTAGAGTAAACTCTAAATTTCACCATACACTCTCAGGACCTCTACTCCCTGTTTTGTTACTTTACCTTGCTCATCTATATAACCCCATGCCTTTAATGTTGAGATTGCAGTTGTATCATAGAATGTATTTGGATCAACATTACCAAAATAGATTTCTCGGAGTATCTTAATTGCCTCGTCTGGCAGATAACCATACTTTGTCACTTCGGTCCCCCCCTTACCTTGGTAACGGCAATGTTGAGTAATTGTATTCTTGCATTTTAAAAGACTGATTAGTTTCCAAAAGATGTTATTATTTTCATAGAGATTATATATCATCTGCTTGGTATCCGCAGTCTTAAACTGGTCATGTACATACTTTCGTGTGGTAAGAGAGGGAAACGCAGTGGGAACAGTCAAACCAAGCTATTTTGCTGAAGCAATACTGACACTAGGCAACAAGCCATTTTCTCTTGCTGGCAGAAATTATTTGAGATTTGTTCACGATAGCATACATCCAAACATAATATTGAGGACTGGAAGACAAGTAGAAAAGAGTACCACGTTAGCTGTTCATATGCTTACTAGAGCATTGTTAATTCCATATTTTAATGCGCTTTACGTGTCACCTTCTTCTAAGCAAACAAGAATATTTTCTTCCCAGAAGCTTAATACATTTATCAGCGGTAGTAAATTCATTCAACAGTTTTATCTCGATTCTTCGTGCGTGGATAGAGTGTTTGAGAAGAGTTTTACAAATCAAAGCAGAATTGTATTAGATTACGTGTACAATACGCCCGATAGAGTAAGAGGTATCTCAGCAGATTCTGTGTACGTAGATGAAGTGCAGGACATACCAAAGGACTTTCTGCCAGTAATATTTGAAACTATGTCACATAGTCAATATAAATGGCGATTATTAGCTGGTACACCGAAAAGGTATCAGAACACAATAGAATATTACTGGGGTCTTTCATCTCAGACAGAGTACGCAATAAAATGTGATAGCTGTGGGCACTGGAACATCTTAGATGAGCGAAATGTGGCAAAAGAAGGGTTAGTGTGCTCAAATTGCCATAGCAAACTTAATTTAAGCAATGGGCAGTGGGTCAATACAAAACGCGATTTCACATTTAAGGGCATTAGAATACCTCAATTAATTGTTCCGTGGATTAAATGGAAAGATATATGGGAAAAGCATGAGGAATACTCGTCAGCACAGTTCTATAACGAAGTATTAGGAATGCCATATGAAGATGCAGCACGACCATTCACAAAAGGCGATCTGATTGCTGCATGTGAGAACAGGCCATTTCTTAATGGTTTCGATGGGCAATATTTCTCTGGCGAACGATTGTACCTTGGCATAGACTATGCGCCAGGTGGAACAATGGGTGATACAGCCTACACGGTTGTTGTAATAGGTGGCTTTGTAGGTGATGTGTTTAAGGTGGTCTATGCTAAACGATATAAGGGAATTGAATCAGATTTAACAGACGTTGCAGAAGATGTTGTCAGATTGGTCAAACAATTTAATGTAGCACTTGTTGGTGCAGACTGGGGTATCGGCAGTGGTGGCACCAACCAATTGCTTAGAAAGCTGTTAGGCTCTGCGGAAAGAGTAGTGGAATTTTACCATTCTGGTTCACAAAATGCATTGATTAAGTGGGACTCACAAGGATACAAATTTACACTAAACAGAACAGATGCAATGTCGACGGTAATGCTCAAGATCAAAGAGAAGAAGATCACATTTCCAAAGTGGGAATACTGGGAACCGTTTGCCGATGATTTCTTGAATATATATCAAGACTATTCTGAAGCGTCCAGAAGAATTATATACGATCACGAATCTACCGATGATACGTTCCATGCACTACTATTTGCATATTTTGTTGGACTAATGGAAAAAGGAATGCTAGACAAGTACTTTTCGAAGACAATTTAGGGAGGTGTCAAAATGGAAGATTTAAGTGATCTTGCTTTAGAAGCAGCAGAGCGTTATACGCTAACAGGCGAGCCTCTAAGCAAGATAATAGCAAATATAGCGCTTAGGGAAGCTTTAACTACGGAACAAATAAAAAGAGTAGTTGAGAATGCCAATAGGGCAGTCTTTGCAAAGCTATTTTCAAACGGTGTTCACGAATTTGATATAGCTAAGCTAGAAGATGTACTATCCGTCTTACATGACAACGGTGGCGTGGAATCCAACGATAACATATCAGAAAACGAAGAAGCTGAATACGATCTAGATGGGCTGGAGGAAAGCAATATGGATGACGGCGCTTTGAATTTATTTAGGGAATTATTTGGCGTGTCTGAAGAAGAAAGTGCCAAACTTAACGAAAAGCCGAAGGATGACTCAACTATTGTCATAAAGTTTACTAAAATCAAGCAAGCCGCAGAAGATCTCAAAGGTGCAAATCAAGAGTTTGAACTAGACTACAATACACTTGTAGAGCAAATTGTTCAAGCCTTAAAGTACTTAACACCGTCTAAACTACAAGTTGAGCTTCTTAAGCGTATACCAAAGGGCGTTAATAGAACGGAATATGAGCAAGTGATAAGGCAAGCAATAAGCGATGCGCAACAATTAATTCAGAAAAATCCAGATTCGTACGTACACACAAAAGTATCAGCATTAGCCAACCTTATATATTCTCAAGGCGACAAGTCTATAATGAAAGTAGCAGTATCAATTTGGCAGAATGATATATCCCCACAGGACATAATAGATGCAATGCATACAGCGTATCGGACAAGTGCTTTTGATAAATACATCGTCAAAGCAGCACAATATGCTATTGAATTATCAAAGAACGCAGGAGTGCCAGATGATGTCATTGATAAGATTGCAAGTACTGTTGTTGATACTATTGCATCATTAAATGAATTTAAGAAAAAAGCCGAGCAGTTAAACAATCTAAAATCAGAAGGTCAAGAGACCCCAAAATTAGAAAAACAAATTATGCAAGTTGCAGAACGAGTAGTTAAGCTCTTAAAGCCACAATCTGCCATACGCAAAATGGAAACCCTCTAAATTTTTGTACCAACGAAGGAGTGATCACATGAGTGCAAACATAGGCTCCGCCGGCAAGTTTTTATTCAACACATATTCAACCGTTAGATTAATTAAGGACGCCGAACATCATAGACGAAATGATGAATTGTCAAAACAAATGTTAAAAAGAATAAGCAAATTAGCATTTAGAGACAATAGACTATTCACGGTTAGAGTTTTACCAATTGGGCCGAGTATCGGTTTTGGGCCAAAGACGCCAAGCTTTGAAGAATATGCAAAAAGTGATCAGGCAGACCCAGATTATGTTGCATTTGTTCACGAACTAGCAAATACGTTTGAGAACTATAAACTGGATCCAAGTGAAGTAGGTTCATATCTACTTAGATACCCTCCAAAAAATGTTAGTAGGTCAAAATACAGGAAGACTGTTAATCAGGCAATTGCTGACGCCAAGAATGTACAAGCAAGAAAACGTATTTTAAATAGTCAAAGTGCACAAAGTCCTTATTTGCCTCTACAAAAGAAGGAATCAGCACTCAATCAAAGTGAAACATCTAACCAAATGGATAAACTACAGCCAGACAAGAATCCTGCCTTAAAGGAATTGATGGATAATTGGAAGAGTGAAAGAGCACTACTTGGATTACAGGCAGATTGGATTAACTCTATCCCTAAAAACAAAGATAGCAAAATACGTGCGTTGGCTGTTAAACAATCAATCAGAGAAGTAAACAGAGCAAACATAGATTCCGAGTTATTTCCACACATAGGGCCAATTGTTCCTAAACGACCAACTAAACAAGATTCGAACCCGATCAAATTTGATCCTAATATACTTAAAGGAATAAAGCAATCGTCAATTCACCAAGGCAGTGATATCCAAGGATGGTTTCCACAATACAGTGAGCACTATAAGACAGCTGGTAGGTTATTATTTGATACCTATCTAATCACTAAACTGGTCAAGAACGCTGGTAATAATGGTCGATTAGTTGATCGTGCAAAAGGAATTTGGTCAAAGTGGAATAAGACAGTTGTAAATCCAGTCAAAGATTGGTATTCCGCCCATCAATACAATACTCAATTTAACCGTGGTGTGCAGAAAACGGTTGGAACAATGGCTAAAACGTATGAGGTGGTCGACGCTCTTATGAAAAATGACATCAAGAAAGTTAAAAAATTGTTGCGCTGATAAGGAGGAAATCGTTATGGCTGAGCAAAAAGAGATATTGAAAAATGCTGGTACATATCTATTTGATGTTTACACAGTAAAGCGAATAAATATGTACAAGGAAGCAGGGCTGGGTTCGTTTATCGGAGCAGCAGCCAAGAACTATATTTTGCCGTCTCTCAAATGGGTTGGAAAACAAATAGGCAAAGGCGTTAGCGGTGCTGTGGCGAAAGTGAAGCAAGATTATACTACAAAGTTAAGACCAAGAATAGCGTTATACCAAACATATTCTGCAGCAAATAAAGCATACAAATTGGTTGACAGAGCAGTTAATCCAGAAGAGCGACAGGGTCCGAGCCTTTAAGCGGTAGAAAGGGGTGTTAAGTGAATATGCCAAGAAATATAATCACAAAGCTTGCAGAACTAATGGATAAGAAGGCACAAAGCTATTTGAAAACACTGAATGGCCCGGTGATAATGAATACAATTGCAAAGGTAAAGCAGAGAAATCCTAATTGGGACGACAATTTTCTATTAAATAGCATTTCAACGATTGGGATATATGCCCCTTCCGTGCTGTTGGACCCCAATCTAACATACCAGGTAGTCAGAAGAATAGATATGTATGGTGGTGTTGAGCCAACACTTATTAAGGAATTGCAGGACATCGAACACAGTATGAAGAGTATACAAACGCCAAACAGATGATTAAAATTCCTGCAACCGCCAATAAAAGGGGGCATAATAATGATAAACAAGATAGTTTCAAATAGTTTTGATTGGGGTGAGCCTGGCGTTCAACTTGCCAATTATTATTTGCCAAACATCAAAACTGCAGCGTTGCCTGAGGCAAAGAAATATTTAGATTCCTTGAAAGCAGATGATGAGAAGTTCTATGTCTTGGTTGTTGCGCTAGGCGCTGGAGAATATTGGGGTTCAAACAAAAATGGTGACTATTTTCCAGAATCTGAATTAATTAATAGTTACAGAACATTTGAACAAGGTCACGCGTTTATTCAACATCAAAACAGTGATCCACAGAATGCTGTTGGACGTGTACTAAAGGCTTTCTGGAATGACAAGATGAAAAGAGTGGAATTAATTGTTGAAGTCTCACGTAGTAAAGCAAGTGATATTCTTGAAAGATTAAAGAACGGTGAGACGATAGATGTCTCAATGGGTTGTAAGGTGGATTATGACGTCTGCTCAATATGCGGTCACAAATCAAAAAATCGATTAGAGTACTGTTATCACTTAAGAAGTCAAATGAATGCGGTATTACCTGATGGCGGGCAAGTATACGCTATAAACCCCAATCCAGTATTCTTTGATATATCTTTCGTAAGAAGAGGAGCAGATCCAACGGCAAAGGTACTCGAAAAAGTCGCAAGCGTTAGGCAGAAGCAAGCAGAAAAAAAGCAATCAGAGATAGAAAAAGAAGTCGACGCACAAGGCACGAAACTAATTGCTGAGCGCTCAAGCGATTGGTACAATCAGATAGAACAAGCAATATTAGAGTCACAAGACATGCCATCACAATTATTAGAAGAGTTATGTGAATTCCCGCTAGGTGATGTCATTACGACTTTTACATTATTAGGTGTTCCGTTAAAGCCAAATGAAATCGCAAAATTAGTTGGAGCTTTGCAATATTTGCAACCTGACAAGCAAGTGTTAATTCAGTTAATGCGTGGAAAATTTGAACCAAAGATAGCAGAGCTTGCATCAGATGTAATAAAGAAAAGAAATTTGTATAAGTTAAGCAAATGTGATGTCAAAAAGACTGCATCAGAAGGAATGAATAGTAATATATATTATGGAGCATATAAGGAGGCTACAGCGGGCACACTTGATGCGTTTTCTAGGCTGCCGCCAACGAAAAGGAGGAGATTGATTGGTGAAATTTTACGTATTCTTCGCGACATCTTTGCGGGCTTGGGCATTATGTACTTAGTGTTGGAATTAGAACGTGATTACAAACTTATGAAGGCTCGATCTAGCATGGGGTTAGAGCAGGATGAGTTTACACCTTATAATTGGTTCAGAAGGGAAACACTATAACTATATTCGTATTCAAAGGGAGGTATTCATAGTATGGCAAAACAGTATAAAGCTGTGGATAGTTTAAAAGAATTTATGAAGGAAGCAAATGTTCAACCAAAGCAAGATATGGTCAAGTCTGCTGCAGAGCAAGAATTGTACAACCAAGGTGTTATTTTTGGTAAAGGCATGGCTGAGGGATTCTTGACAAAGATAGCTGAAGAAATAGAACAAGAGCTTCAACAAGTTCAAGAACAGCCTGCGGCAGTAGGTGGAGTCCCAGCGCCAGAAGCGCCAACAGTAGCACCACAACAAGTGCCATCAGAACCATCTTCAGATGAACTTGCACAGTTAAAAGAATATTTTAGACAGCTTACACCTGTTCAACTTGCTCAATGGTTACTTCAACAACCGCCTGAAATAATTGACGTTATTGATCAAGATGCAGAGCTCTCTTCTATGGCGCAAGAAGCATTGGCGGTATTTGAAAAAGAACTAGAAAACATGCCAGTGCCACCAGAAGTAGCCGAGTCCGTTGATAATGTAGAAAGCAAACTTCAGTAATTGGGCAGGTGGTGATCAATGACACCATTCATTGCCCAACAAGTTTTAACAACGCTTAAGAAAAATGCTAATCTCGGTGTAATTTTGCCTGCTATTGATGCAACATCTAAAGTAATGAACATAACAGACAACTATAGTGCTAGGCAATCAGCAAGCGAAGAACAGGAAAAACGCGAGAAGATGTTAAAGGCCATGATACTCCTTCAGGCTATGGCGGATAATAAAAAGAATGTGCCAGAAGTTAATCAAGAAGAGGTAATGAAGCTCTCAGCTATGGATCCAGTTCTAACGGCACACGCTAAGAAGGCAAGCGATCAATCTGACACTTCGAAAAGCCAATTAATCGAGTCTTTGCTTACAAAGAAGATGAAGTTAGGTTCGAGCCCAGAGGAGATAGTTAAATTTGCTGCAGAAGTATCTAACAAGAGCGCCAATGAACTAAAAAAGTTGGACGAGCAGTTAAGTTGGAAACTTGCAACTCGCGAACTGGAATTTGGTACTGCGGAAGGTAGTAAGCCGTTGCACGCTGAAAACATACTGGAAGAATATATTCTCAGGAGGGCTAACCTTTTGTGAAGGAATTCCATAATAACGTACTCAGTGGCCTGAATATATACAAGATATTTACTCGCAGTCTTTCAGTCACAACAGACCCAGCTAGTATCTCTGAATTTTTGTGGGTAGCGCTCGATTCAGTAGGCAGTGTGATTTTGCCACCATACGATGGCTTTTTCCCAGTTTATTTGGTGCTCTCTACAAGGATGAGTGAACCTTCAACAAAATCAGCAAATGCAGTGTCACTGATGTACGGCAACATGCGAATTATTACCGACAAAGTCCTTATGCCAGTTCAACCAGGCGATTTACTCTATTCTTCTACGACGGGTTATCTGAAAACATTAGCTACACCTGGCAATGCGAGGCCAATAGGAATTGTGGAGCAAGTAATAGACTCAGTTAGGCCAATAGTCATAGCTTCATTTCAAACTATTGAATACAACAAATGACAAATTTTAATTATGGAGGCGCGATACTATGTTTGAAAATCTAAGCGGAATGGATAAAGTAATACTTTTCAGTCTTCCACTTGCAACTGTAGGTGGCAGTGTCACTGAAGCTGATGTTAAAGTCTTTCCAGGCGCAATGGTAACTGTGGATGATAGTGGGAAGGTTATTTTGGCAACTACGAGTAGCACACCTTGGTATATCTGTATCAGTGATTCGCAAGAACCAATGGTGAAAGCGGCAGGAACGGTAGCACTTATAGCAGGTGATGCAAGATGTTTGACAGATAATTTTGTCAATGGTGCCTCACTATCAAAGGGTACAGAGCTTGCAATAGCACCTGGTGGAAAGCTTAAAGTAGCTACAACACCTACGGATGGCGTAAAAGACATCGTAGTTGGCTATGTAGAGCATGTAGTTTCAGAGTCTCCACTACAAGCCATTGTGAGAATGCTCTAAACGGAATGTGAGCTAAATTAGAGACTTGTAAACGAATTAACACATATGGAGGTGTAATGGCATGCTTGATATTTTAACAGGGCTTGACAAACTTATACTTTTCAGTCTTCCGCTTGCAAATGGAGTTACTGTCTTTCCAGGCGCAATGGTAACTGTGAACAACAAAGGCGAGGTTATATTAGCGACTGCCAATAGCAAGCCTTGGTATCTTTGCATTAGTGATTCGCAAGAACCGATGGTGAAAGCGGCAGGGACAGTAGGACTTATACTTGGCGATGTCAGATACAAGACGGATAATTTTGATACAGGCTCCTCATATCCAGTTGGTACACCCCTTACATTAGCAGCTGGTGGAAAACTTAAGCCGGCAGGAGCAACGGACGTAATTGTTGGGTATATTGAACAAATCGTTTCTTCAAACCCAACATTAGTAGCTATTGTAAGAGGATTTTAGTCTAAGATTATTACATTCGGGGGTGACTTTTTGTGGATCAGAAATCTAAACACCTTAACGAGGCTTTCATTAGCATAACTAAGAGTGCTGAAGAAATGGGTGCGGTTAAGGATATGGCGCAAACCTATTTGAGACAGAAGATAAGAGAAGATTCTTTCTTCCGTATAATACTGCCACCGCAAATTGTGAGTAGGGCAGAAACGGTAAGGTCAACTAAGCATCGTAGTGTCGTCATGATAAAAGATATTGAACCTGATACGCCAGCTGCAATACCAATTGATTTCCGTGGTAGCACAGAATCACAATACATTGTTGGCGACAGGTACGAGATACCATTCATGCAAATATCTTCTAAGGAAATGCAGATAAAGCAGTATGAACTTCTTTCTTACGAAATGCCAATAACCGACGTAATTAGGCAACACACGGAAAAAGAAATCGCAAAAGCAGAAGACCAAGCATTTATGAATGCCGTTAAGGCGGCTTTGACAATTTCTGGTAATACGGTTGTGGTTCAAGCACAAAGTGGTGTAACTTTACAGACTGGTCAAGTATTGCCTGTAACCAAAAAACACTTTGCGGAATTATTTAAGAAACATGATGCAAAACGCTTAAAGTCCGCATATCTACTTATCCCGCTTGCAATGTATGAAGACATCGTAGCATGGGATTACTCATTGCTTGGTAATGAGCTAGTCAAAGAAGTAACGATAGGTGGATATTCCTATCCAACATTGATGGGAAGACAAATCATAGTCACAAACAAAGACGATCTTGTACCAGCTAACGTTGCATATGCATTTACATCACAAGAATATCTTGGCCATTCGTTCTTACTTGAAGAAGACCTTGTATTTGACATGATTCGTGAATACGATCTTTTCAGATTCAAGGGTTGGGAATTAATAGCAGCTGGTATAGGAAATGCAAATGCAGTTGCTAAACTTGAACTTCCAGTTGGTACCTAATCATTAAGTGAACATTGAAGGGAGGGACGAGCCTAATAGGCTCTGACTAATATGAAGGTAAAAAATTTGACAAGTGGTACATTAATGGATACTAAATCGGGTTTAGTATTTCAGAGAGAGCAAGTATTAGAAGTTTCATATGAATTTGAAGAACGCATGAGGGAATTAGCAAGAGCAAATCTAGTTGAAATTCTCGAAGACAATGCAAATGCAGTACAAGAAGCTCCAGCGGTTGATGTTGTTCCTGTAGTTGAGGAC
>Ga0209409_1003249_pt1 | contig 10869 bp, 8 predicted proteins | sample AD_JPNMR1_MetaG_FD_184424 | JGI IMG/M metagenome (GOLD analysis project Ga0209409, IMG submission 184424) | Active sludge microbial communities of municipal wastewater-treating anaerobic digesters from Japan - AD_JPNMR1_MetaG (SPAdes) (version 2) | ecosystem: Engineered > Bioreactor > Anaerobic >...
AAGGCGAAAAGTGAAAGTGTATATTCTGGAGCCATGAGAAAGCAATCAAAGAACCTAAGGAACGAACCTAAAATCCGGCCGAGGAAAACCCTCGGCCAAAATTTTCTCACTGACCGGTCTGTTTTGGGAGTGATTGTCAATACTGCCCGGTTAACCAGGGACGATTCGGTCTTGGAGATAGGTGCAGGCACCGGGATACTGACTGAGGCGCTTGCCAGGGAGGCCGGTCGCGTTATCGCCGTTGAAATAGACGAGCGGTTGGTCTCTCTCCTCCGGCGCAAGTTCTCCCATCATTCTCACGTGGAGATTGTAAAAGGCGACTTTCTCCAGCTAAACTTGACAGAGCTTATGGCTTCTAGTACACTGATTTCAGAGAAATCTAAAGTGGTTGCCAATTTGCCTTATTATATTTCGTCCCCGATTATTCTGGAGTTGCTTCGCCATACAGAGCTTTTTGAGCGGCTGGTGGTTCTCGTTCAAAAAGAGGTCGCGGAGAGGATTGTTGCAGCTCCGGGGTCTAAGATATACGGAGCGTTTTCCGTAGCTGTGCAGTATTACGCAGATCCTGAGATTGTTGCCATTGTACCTCCCCAGGCGTTTTGGCCTCAACCTAAGGTAAATTCTGCTGTTGTCAACATGATGATCCGTAAAACCCCGCGGGTTAAGACAATTGATGAGAAGGTATTCTTTGCAGTGGTCAGGGGAGGCTTCGCAAAAAGGCGAAAGACAATTCTAAGGGCGCTTTCCATGGCAGGAAAGATCTATCCGGAGCTTGCTTCTGTCAAGGAAGACAGCATAAAGAATATCCTCACTAGGGTTGGAGTGGACCCAACACGACGAGCTGAGACCGTTTCATTGGAGGAATTTGGCCGAATAGCAGACGCAATCGCACTAGAACGTGGTGAGCTTAGTCAAGATGAAAAACATGATGTTCGTTAGCCCATCAAAAGGGAAATTGACTTTTGATGAAGCCTTTGCAGATATCGTCAGCTATATGCAGGAGATGCCGGGCATCCCGTACAGGCTGATTATCGGCACCGATTCTCAGCTTAAAGATGATACTTGTTTCGTTACTGCCATAGTCATTCACAGAGTGGGGAAAGGCGGACGGTATTACTACACTAAAGAGAACGAAAAAATCGGAAAGAGCCTGAAACAGAGGATCTTCTTTGAGACAGCGAAAAGCCTTGGGATTGCCGGCAGGCTCGCAGAGAAGCTTGCTGAAAGCGGGTACGAGGATTTAAATGTCGAGATCCATCTGGATATCGGCAGGAACGGGGAAACAAAAGACCTTATTAGAGAGATTGTAGGAATGGTAACAGGCACCGGATTTGAGGCTAAGATCAAGCCGGATGCCTACGGCGCTACAAAAGTCGCGGACAAGCACAGTAAATAGAACGCGTTTCACATCCCCCTAGGCCTTCTCCTTTTCTTCTTTAACCCATCGTTTTACATGAGTTTACCAGGCAAAATCTTCGCTTTCATGCCTTCATCGAATCCGGAAACGAGCCTTCACTTTTTCTCGTCCATCTCATACTATGTCATATCACGGACATGGTCTCTTTGGAGGGGAGAACGTGGGCGAGGTAAGAGTTGGAGATAAGGTGGCGCGGAGATCTCACGGTTCAGACGTGATCTTCGTCGTCCTGAAGATAATTACTGCTCGGATGAAAGTTGCAAGGGTCCTTCTGCGAGGCTTGAACATGAGGCTCATGGCAGATGCCCCCATTGATGACCTTGTGACTATAGATAATGAAGAAGCGGAATCATCGATAGAGAGTGTTCACCGAGAAGCACGGCAAGTGGTGGAGAAGGTATTCCGGAGGCGGATGGCAGAAGATTCCCGGATAGAACACAGGGGGCGTGAAGATAAAATCCTACCACCAGGCATTGATTATAGTTATTTCCCGGGAAAAGTCCTTCACCTTGACGGGGACGGGGATTATTTGAAACACTGCATGAAGTTTTACAAAGAACTCAATGTGCCTGCTGTAGGATATTATGTCCCAGAAGAGGCGCAAGCATCGAAGGTTGCAGCGCTTTTCCGAGAGCACCTTCCTGATATCCTGGTGCTTACAGGGCATGACGGCTTGATTACCCGTGTAGGCGATAAGCTGAACTTAGACAGCTATAGAACGTCAAAGTATTTTGTGGAAGCTGTGAAGAAGGCACGACAGATAGAGCCTGACAAGGATTCCCTTGTGATAATCGCAGGGGCATGCCAGTCATATTACGAGGCATTAATCGATGCAGGAGCGAATTTTGCCAGCTCTCCGCAGAGGATATTTATACATTGCGCTGACCCGCTCCTCGTTGCCGAAAAGATATCCCATACCCCCTTTGACAGGGTTGTTCATGTGAACGAAGTCGCTGAAAGCATAATCAGCGGGCTGAACGGAATCGGAGGCATAGAAACCAGAGGGAAGTTGCGTTTAGGCTTACCTAATACAATGTCAACGAACAGATGACGCGATTTCTTAAGGAGGAAAGAGGATTCTCCAGCAATTTTTAGATATAAAGAGAAGGGCTATTCTTTTTGAGGGCTGTAATGCCTGCCTACCCAATATATACGAAAAACCCTATTGACACGATAGAACCATGTTGTTATACTTATTGTTTTCCTTGACGCAGAGCCCAAATCGTGCTAAAATTAACTAGGTGTGGCCCGCCAAGGAAGGTGGTAAAATGGCAGGCAGGAATGCCCTTGAAATCATTAAGCGAAATCTTGAGCCTTTTGTAGGTAAGAAGGTTATGATCAGGGCAAATCAAGGACGCAGGAAAGTCCTTGAGACTGAGGGGATCCTTGAAAACACTTACCCCAAGCTGTTTGTTGTGAAGTTGTCTGATAAACCCGGATTAGTGAAGCGAGTCTCCTATACCTACGCTGATGTCCTGACTGAAACGGTAAAAGTATCCGTTCGGTGTAAGGACGAGGAGAAAAGAATAGGATACGCGGGCTAGAACAGCAATAAGTCTTTAATTTCAGTTGCGGGCAAGGTAGTGTCAGTTACCTTGCCCCTTTTTGTGTACAGAACAGATCCCATGAGCATTGGACTCTTGTAATCAGGTCCCGGGTTTTGGGGCTGTGGGCATAGGCCTTCCGGCACAAAAAAAATGAGCCTTTCAAAAATCCCCTTGGATTCAGATTTGACGAGCATTCCTATGCTGCTAGAGGTCATGTTGGATGATTTTCCCTATTGAAATCCCATGGATAACTCTCTAACATAAAAAGCAAGGTGAACCAAGGGGAGGGAATTAAATGAATAGACGGATTACTTTGGTAGTAATGATTGCAGCTGCCCTTGTTGTAGCACTTGCGTTGCCTGCACATGTCCTCGCAGCTCCAACCTACTACTACTCAAGCTCCGGAAGCTACGGCTATCAGTATCCCAGCAACAACTACTATTCCAGCGGTTCAGGATCGACTTACTACTACAACTCGTCATCGGGATCAAACTACTATAAGAGTGGGACATCTTACTCGAATTCAGGCAGTAAGACCTACTATTATTCAGGGAACAACTGGTATTACAGTGGGGGTTCTTACACGCCTTCAAGGCCGACCCCTCAACCGACTCCTCAGCCTGCTCCGAAACCTCAGCCAAAACCGGAGCCTACACCTCAGCCGAATCCCACGCCTGGGTTGACTGCTGATGAACAGAGAATGGTGGATCTCATCAACCAGGAAAGGGCAAAAGCAGGTCTTGCTCCGCTTACAGTTGATCTGAGGCTGGTAGGCCTGGCCAGGAAGAAGAGTCAGGATATGATCGTGAACAACTACTTCAGCCACACATCCCCGACTTACGGCGATCCTTTCACCATGATGAGATCAGCAGGGATCAGCTACCGAACCGCCGGCGAGAACCTGGCAGGGGCCAGAACCGTGGATCAAGCACATTCAGCTCTTATGAACAGTGCAGGCCACCGTCAGAATATCCTCAACTCCAATTACAACAGGGTCGGTGTGGGGATTGTTTCCGGAGGGCCTTACGGCAAAATGTATACCCAGCTATTCATAGGAACATGGTAAGAATGTGACATAGCCGCCTGCTATAAGACGCGGCTGGATCACAACAAAATACGGTAAGGCATTGGACAGGCCTCCTTGTCCCTCGCGGATGAGGAGGCCTTTCTTTTTGGCTTTACGGAGATGCGGGTTTTTTGTTCTTTGTGCAGGTCTCCCATGAGAACTATATAGACACATCTATAGGCAAAAGAAGTCATCAATTCATAAGATAGTGTAAGCTCCTACGCTTGCCTTCGAAGTCTGTGATATTTGAGGGGGATAAGCTTATGACATATGCATCTCACAGGTGTTGCCCAAGTGCAACCGGTAGGTCTTGTTCCGAGATGATCCTTACGTTGCCTATTCCGGCAGTCAAGATAAAGGAGATTCGCGCTCACATTGATTCCGTTACCGCACATGTCATTCCCAACAAAGTGATAGTCCAGGGGACCCTTCAGAAGCAAGTGTTCTTTGTAGGGGAAGACAACATAGTCCACCACTTCCCGGAGCAAGCACGTTTTTCGGCTATGATTGACATCCCTGGCGTAATGCCAGGTCCTGAGGTGGTCGTACAAGTCCATCCGAATATCTTTAATATCATCGCTGAACTCAGCCCTGACGGCACTCAAATAATCCAAAAGGTCATTATCGATGTGGACGTTACAGTGACTGAGTTTGTTCAGGTGCATCTTGAGGAAGACCCTGAAGGACCAAGTGTTCTGGCAGAAGAGGTGATAGGCGAAGGTATAGGCCAGGTCCTTGAAGCAGGCACTGTGACTTTGACTACAACTGCAGTCAAAGTTACGGACATTCGCGTAAATCCTGAAATCACCCAGGTTACAGTAAAGGAAGACAAAGTAGTCGTCCAGGGGAACATCATAAAGCAGATCTTCTTTATCGATGCTGACCAGGTAGGCCGTCACCAAGGTGTCTTGGTGCCTTTTGCAACAATGATAGACATTCCCGGCGCACAGCCAGGCATGAACGTGCAGGCACGCGCCACTGTCGCAGATGTCAATTTCACGTTGGATCCCACAGGCGCTTCGGTCAACCAGGAAGTTGTCCTTGATGTGTTTGTAAAGGTTACCCAGACGGTTGAGGTAAGCCTGGCTTTGGGCCAGGACTTGACTATCAAGACTGAGCAGGTAATTTCCTGTGTTTCAACTCAGGTAATGGAGGAAGTTACCGTTGTCCTGGCACAGCCTGCAATAAAAATAAAAGATATTGTTCTCGTTGTACAGGAAACCAGAGGCCGGACCATTGAAGATAAGGTCATTATCCAGGGCCTCTTTGTAAAAGACGTATATTACATCAATGAAGGCGACATAGAAGTCGTCGAGACCTTCACAATTCCCTTCAACACCTTCATTCCTGCACCAGGAGTCTCCCCCGGACAGAATGTCTTCATAATCGCACAGGCATTGCCTGTAGTGTTTGACCCCCTGCAGACCGGCACTGAAATAACAGAGAAAGACATCGCAGATATTGAGGCAATCATCACAGAGACAGTGAAAATCGGTGTTGAAGAAGACCCTTGCGGCACCCTGTTCAAGGTCCAGCAGGTAATCGGTGAAGGGTCGGCCCAGGTTTGTGCAGAGGGAGTACCCGTGCCTGTGCTGCCTATTACCATAGAATTCGCAAGGATACGTGTAGGTGAGGCAGCAGAAGCCAAGGAGCAGCTCCTTGTAGAGAACTGCATTTGCCTGCCGTTCAAAGCCAGGAAGATCAAGTCAGTAGAAGCCGTGGTTCAGAATGTGACCTTTGAAGTCTTGGGCCAGCAGGTGATTGTTGAAGGCGAAGTCAGGAAGGATGTATTCGTGGTAGGGTTCGACAATATAGTCCACCATATCCAAGAGACCGTCCCGTTCACCGGAATCATCGATGTTCCCGGGCTTGCGGAGGGCTCTGAAATCACTGTCGATGTGGTAGTAGAGAGCATCGTTCAGAACCTGATATGCGGAGGGTGCAGGATTCAGCAATTAATAGTCTTACTTGTTACTGTGACAGCGAGCGAAGAGAGAATCGTTGAAGTGGTGGTAAACGTGACAGGTCCCGGTGTCTTCCAGACCAGGATAAGAGCGCTCGTAGATGTTGTTGACGATGGAATTCCGGAGCCTGTGCCGCTTGATATAGTTACAGACCTTACCGGGCCCAACGTAGAGACGGTTACAAGAGAGACAATTCCCCTTGTAGTAATTGTCAACGGCACAGTCGGGCCCCAGCCCGTATCTGTGGTGACAAACGCTACTTTTAGGATTTAATCTGGACTTTTACTCATCACATTTCTAGGTAGATCTCAATACGATATAGGGAAGAATTGGCGAGAAGGAGGACTGACCGCTATGTTCACAGGGCTACGGCAACTCGGCATAATTATAGCTGCTATTGCCCTTGTCCTCCTGGGACTCATCTTCATACCGCGCCGCAGGCGCGTTTTTGAAAGGCTTCTCGGCATCGACTATCCTCTTGGTGAAAACAGCCTGGAATCATCATTAGGGCTTGGCAATCTTCAGCATGCATCAGCGGAAGGTTTGTATGAAGCGGTTACTTCCGATGACTGTGATCTTTTGGAGGAGATGAGAAGGGCGGAATCTCGCTTGGAGACGGTCCGCCCCGAGGCCGTCCGCACCAAAAGAAACCTCACGCTTAGCACCCTTCCTCTGTGGCATGCAGGAAATGCCACACGCTGGCCTACGCCTACGCCTACACCTAAACCTTCACCTTCACCGAAACCGACACCTCAACCGATTGTGTCACTGACATTTCGATCCTCGCCATGCAAGCCTGATACGGATCCTGCCGGCAAGATAAGCCTTAGGGCAGAATCCTTCGATGGTTTAAGCCAGGTTATGTGCAGTGAGACGGGATCCCGCGTGTTGCCGGAAGTCAGCGACATTTCATCAAAAGATGATAGAGACGCCAAGAGAGGGCCGTTGCATCCTGTATCTTGCGGCATTAAAGAGGTACTCCACGAAGATGAAAACGAGCCCCATGACGATGAAAAGGTTCCCCATAGTCCTGGGGCTGTCCCCTGCGACCGTGGAGAGATACCCCATTATGATGAGGGCGCACCCTGCGATAGTGGAGAGATGCTCCATGATGATAGGGACGTACCGTGCGACGATGGAGAGATAGTTCATGACACTGGAGAGGAGCCTTACGAGTTTATCGAGGCATCATGTGATCGTGGAGAATCACCTCATTGTGCTGAAAAAATATCCCGAGACCGCGAAGAGGTACCACACGATTCCGAAGGAGTATCCCATGGCAATGAAAAGGTTTCCCATGATCACGAAGAGGTGCTTGATGACCATATAGAGGTGCTTTGTGCCCATGAGGAGGATGCAGGAGACGAAGAGCATTTGCCTGTCCAAGACTTGTCCCAGGAGACAGAAGGCCCAAAAGAGGCGCGACCGATATTTCTTAACCGTTTGACGGAAAGCCCATTCAGGCTTAGGGAGGGAGGCTCACAAATGCTAAATCTGGAGAAGTACAGTAGAGTCCAAGCAGCATGTCTTAAGGTGGAAAAGGTTGTAGGTCATGGTTCAAAGCAGGTTCTTCTTGAGGAGACTCAGACGATAGCAGGTATCAAGATTGTGGAAATCATTCCTTCGCTCACAAACATTCGTTCAGTAGTAAAAGACGGCAAAGTCATTATACAAGGTACTGTCCATAAGCAGATATTCTACATCGGCACTGATGGACTGGAGCATCACCTTGCAGAGGATATGGATTTCAGTGAGCTTATTGATATCGAGCCATTGAATCCTATGTATCCAGTGCGTGAAGGTATGAACCAGCAGGATTTCTCCATAATCGAGAACAACGTTTTTGAATTCGATCCGGATACCGGTGCCTTGACGCAAAAGATCATTCTCAGGCTATGTGTGAAGGTGACTGAAACTGAGCAAATCCAGGTGGCGACGTGTCCTGATGGCATGCTGATAAAGGCCCGTGTCGTTGTAGGTGAGAATACCAAGCAGAAGTTTATCGAAGAGAGCACGGTTATCGACGCTATCAAGGTAATCGAGATAGTCCCGAGAATATCCCAAATCAGGCATACAGTAAAGAACGGTAAGGTCCTGGTCCAGGGTGTCGTCCATAAGCAGATATTCTATGTAGGTACAGACGACCTGGTTCACCATCTGTCCGAAGACATTGCCTTTAGTGATCTTGTGGTAGTCGAGGGTGCCTGTGAGGGAATGCACTCACAAGACCATTCCTTCGTCGATAACCTTGTGTTCGAATTCGACCCTGCCACCGGCACCTTAATACAAAAGATTATCCTTGCTCTGAGCGTTAAGGTTACTGAGACATGTGCTGTGCCTGTACGGATAGACGAATGCGGAACCCTTATCACGGCAGACCAGATCATAGGATTTGGATGCGCGCAGAAGCTTATTGAGGAGACCAACGTCTTGCCTGCCGTCAAGATTGTGGATATTGATGCCAGGATCAGCGAAATAGGCTCTATTGTGAAGAACGGCAAAGTCATAGTGCAAGGGGTCGTTCATAAGCAGATCTTCTTTGTCGGGACAGACGACCTCGTACACCATGTCTCAGAAGACTTGCCTTTCAGCGAAATGATAGAGGTGCCGGCGCTCAACCCCGAATTCCCTGTGGAAGAAGGAATGGACCAGCAGGACCATTCCTTCATCGAGAACATTGTTTGGGAGTTCGATCCGGCCACAGGAGAGCTTACAGAGAAGGTTATCATCGGAATACAGGTAGTGGTAACGAACCATGTTCAAATCCCGGTATTAGTCTCTTCCTGTTGTCCCGGGAAAAAAGTCTGGACTGTGGAGGAGGGATGCTGCGAGGAAAGATGTGAGTAAACATACGACGGCAGAACTCCCTGCCGGAAAGCATAGATTCTAATAGTGCCAACGCCACCCTACGAGGGGAGTGCCGGTAGCTCTATCGGCACTCCCTGAATTAGTGCCTTTTTTCTCCCTAAGGCTTTGCTTTGCCACAGAATACAGAAAAACTCCTGTGAATAGGGATTCAGTACAGCAGGCCCAAGAGTTTTCGGCAGCCGGATAGGAGAAGCGAGGTGCACGTTTTGGGCTGTCTTACGGCAGAGAGCCGGGAAGTGCAGATCGAGCAGGTCATAACGCGCTTTACGCACAGTGCACCTATAAGGGCTTCCATTATACCGCAGGCTCCGTCCGGACAGACTCATTGCCAGTCGCCTTTTGGAATCACCATGGACTTGGCGTCCCTGTCCTGGGAAATCCTGGACCGCTCCGCAATTGCCTCTCTGGAGCTGTCTATATGGGTGTATCTGCCGTACGAAGGCGAGATCCAGGCGGTGTCCTTGACCCATGAGATGAAAACGCTTGTAAGGATCCCGGAAATCAAGCCTTCTATGCGTATAGATGCGAAATTCCGTGTTGAAGATATTGAAGTGGTTTTTGATGAAACCCATGGCGGAACGGTTATTGAAGCTCTCGCTTTTATTGAAGGGATTGTCCTCGAGAAGTGCATTCTCCAAGTGGTGACACAAGTCAAATGTGAACGAGGTTTTTGCCCGGCCCGAGGAGGAGGAGAACAAGCCGGATCGCGCTTCATAGATGCTGTATACGACCTGTTTAAACGGATTCTGCACATCTTTCGTCTGAACCGTTAGCTTACCTGTAACTGACCTGCCAATGACTGACTTACCAGTGGCTAACTTACCGGTAACTGACTTGCCAATGGCTAGCTTACCCATGATTAACTTGCAGAGTATCAGCGTGTCGTGAAAGGTATCTAAGGTGTTGTAATGGATAAGGACTCAGCTTGTGGGGATTGCGTCACAAATAGGCTAGGCCCGGCATAGAATAGATTCGCCAAGTGCCGGCCCTATCTTCACTCACCTCTGTGGAGGACGTTCTCGCCATGTCATCTTCTCAAAAAGAAACGCCTTGGAAAAGAACCCTTAGGCTCAATATGAAAGGCCAGGATGTGGAAGCGCTTCAAAAACGCCTTGCCGAGCTCAGCTACTACAGCGGGAAATGCGATGGTGTGTATGGCCTCCTTACAAAAGGTGCAGTGTTCGACTTTCAGAAAGCCCACAGGTTGAGGGTTGACGGTATTGCAGGCAAGGAAGTCTTCAGCATCCTTGGGTCAGGGCTCGAGCGGGAAAAGATCGAGCATATAGTTGCAAAAGGCGAGACACTCTCCGGTATTGCAGCCAGGTATAAAGTCCCAGAAGAATTGCTCGTCCGAGCAAACTCTCTTGAAGCTGAAGAGGTTGAAGAAGGTGACAGCCTCGTAATCCCTGTAATGCGCCTTTTCGGGTTTTGTTCTGCTGAACACCTGGGAGAGCCTGTGTATCCCTACGAACACGTGCTGCGGCCTCTTACGGCAATCGCGCCGCGATGGTTCTTTTTAGATGAAAATGGGAGCGTTCATGGCTCGCCTGACAAAAAGCTCCTTGCCCTGACACGAATGGCAGAGATAGAACTATGGCCGGTAGTGAATGTCCTGCGGCGTAGATTCCTGGATGACGGAGCTAGGACACAGAACTCCCTTGCCGGCGTGCTATCAGACAGTGTGGCTTACTCTTCAGCAATAAAAGGCATATCAAACATTGCAGCCCGCATGCGAACCAAAGGGCTCATCATCTCCGTTGAAGAGTTCCCTCTAAAAAGCATCTTTGCATTCCAGTCATTCCTCTGCAAGCTGAGGAAGGTTCTCAGTCAAGAAGGGGCGATGTTGGCAGTTGAAATCCCTCTGCTTTACGAACTTTCAATGAGCGGAAAACAGATTGACAGAAAACGCATCCACGGCTTACAAGATATTGCCTCCCAAACTCACCTTGTCTTTCTCAGGACATACAAGTACCCCTGGGAATTCACATCTCCTGAACCGGTAATGTC